>Ga0189278_10051_pt1 | contig 212724 bp, 190 predicted proteins | sample N26A9minimetaG_FD_130326 | JGI IMG/M metagenome (GOLD analysis project Ga0189278, IMG submission 130326) | Marine microbial communities from the Costa Rica Dome - N26 A9 mini metaG | ecosystem: Environmental > Aquatic > Marine > Oceanic > Photic zone | place: Costa Rica: the Eastern Pacific... | reverse complement strand
CTTCTTGGCCTGTTCGAACATATCTCGGACGCGGGACGCACCCACACCGACGAACATTTCCACGAAGTCGGAACCGGAAATGGTGAAGAACGGGACGTTGGCTTCGCCGGCAACCGCACGCGCGGTCAGCGTCTTACCGGTACCCGGAGGGCCAACCAGCAGAACACCGCGCGGGATCCGGCCCCCAAGACGCTGGAACTTCTGCGGGTCGCGCAGAAACTCGACGATTTCCTGAAGGTCTTCCTTGGCTTCGTCGATACCGGCCACGTCCTCGAAGGTTACCCGGCCGTGTGCCTCGGTCAGCAGCTTCGCCTTGGACTTGCCGAAGCCCATGGCCTTGCCGCCGGAACCCTGCATCTGGCGCATGACGAAAATCCAGATACCCAGGATGATCAGCATCGGCAGCCAGGAGAACAGCGCACCAAGCAACGGAGAGCTTTCCGCCGGCGGGCGGGCATTGATCAAGACGCCCTTGCTGCGCAGCTCATCGACATATTGCGCGCCGTCAGGAGCGTAGGTCTGGAAGGCACTGCCACTGCTGTAGGTACCGGTGATCTTCTGTTCCTGAATGATGACCGATCGGATCTCGCCGTTGTCGACCTGCTTCATGAAGTCCGAATAAGCAATGTCATTCGTTGCGCCATGCTGCGCGGGACTTTGAAAAAGCTGGAACAATGCGATCAATAGCAGGGCGATGATCACCCAGAGAGCGAAGTTGCGAAAATGTGCGTTCATTTCGTTTCCTTAACCGCCCAACGCGACTAACTGCACGCGGTTACGTTTCTTTAGAGCGAAGATAGGTCGCCCAAAGCCCGCTGCCAAGGCGGTGCGCCATAGTTGCGCAGATGCGCTGACTATTTTCTTAAGCACGGACCTCTAACAGATGTTCCAGATGGGGAAAACCTCAGATTTCCTCGTCTGCGTCCTCATTGTCCATAAAGTTATCCGGCAATTTACCTTGGATCGGCATTCGCTCCAAATTCAAATCTGCGCTGCTGCAGGAATTGCCAATGGTCAAAACAGCCGTTGCGGAAGCCGGGGTCAGGATCTCCCCTGCCCGCCACAGGACCGGCGCGCAGTCGAAGGCGGCCCTGGGCCAGCCCGCCGGCCAGTCGATTTCCCGGGACGCTACAGGCGCGTTCATCAGCGGCCCCAGGCACAAGGGGGCATCACTCTCGTCAACAGGACGAGTGGGAGCCCGGTAAAGGTAGCGGCCATCCCATGTGCCGGTTCCAGCAAGACCCGTGAGAATGCCCGGCGGCTCGCGCCCCGGTTCTTTCCACACTCTGATGACGCTTGCGTCTGCGTCGAAAACCGATCCTTGAAAGGTCTGACGGTTCGCCTCACCGGACATCAGCACCCCGTCCAGAGCCTGAAGCCTGGCAAGTCTTGGTCGGGAATTCTTGCCCGAGACACGCGCCATCAGATAGACGAGCAGCCGGAGACGGAGTTCTTCCGGTTGCTCGCGGTAGACTTCACGCTCCAGGCGCGCGGGTCCTGCCGGGTGTTCGGTGATCAGCCGAGCGACCAGGTCATCGGCGGTCCGCTCAAGGGCTTCCCGCGCCCGGCGGATATTGGCAGCGGTCTGCGCAAGACGCTCTGCGCTCAATCCCTCCTCGGCCAACAGCGACAAGATGGCGCGGAGCCGGCTGCGCTTGTATTTCGGGTTCCGGTTCGAGGGATCCGTGCACCAGGAACGGCCGCGCTCTTCAAGCGTTGCCTCGAGGTCGGATTTCGAAACACTCAGGAGCGGACGCAGCAGGCGCAGACCTTCCGGACCGCTGACTTCGTCAGCCGCCATCCCGCTGAGGCCGGTAACGCCGCTCCCCCGGGTCAGACGGTCCAGAAAAGTTTCCGCCTGATCGTCAAGGTGATGACCAAGAACAAGCGCCTCCGCGCCGATGTCCCGCATACGCGCTGCCATCAACCGGTAACGGGCAACGCGTGCCGCTTCCTGGAGGTTTGCAGCCGGTTTGGTGCCGGTCCAGCGCAACACCGTGCAGGCAAGGCCGCACGCGCGGGCATTCGTCGCAACGAATTCCGCCTCCTGACCGCTTTCAGGCCGGAGTTGATGATCCACACACAGCACTTCGGCGGCACCCTGCCAGCCGCTGCGTTTGCGCCATTCATCGAAAAGAACAAGAAGACAAAGGGAATCCGAGCCGCCGGACACTGCCAGCGCCAGATTGGAAAAAGAGCTTAGCTTTGAAAAAAGAGCATCGACGCGATCGGCCGGGAGCCTCTCGGGCTCAACCGGCCCGTCAGGAGCACTGGGCACGACGGCGTTCATCCCGCGCCTGGGACAAAACGGCTGGAGCGGCATTCGGATATTTGTTCAGCAGTTCGGAAAACGTTGCACAGGCCGCATCCGCTTCGCCGAGACCACGCAGCGAGACACCCAGCTTGAGCAGGCTGTCGGGGCTCTTGGCGTTGCCGGGATGGTCCGTGTAGGTCTTCAGGAAGGCATCGGCTGCCTCGCGGTAGTTCTGCTGTGCCAGCAGGCTTTCGCCCAGCCAGTATTGAGCGTTCGCCGCCTGTGCATCGTCGGGATAGGTTTCCAGAAAATTCCGGAATCCGCGCTCGGCCCCCGCGTAATCGCCATTGACCGCCAGGGAATACGCCTGATTGTAGTCAGAGCTCGGGTCGCCGCTGCCGATGACGCTGGCAATCTGGTCATCGTCGGTGGCAAGACCGGGATCGGGCGCGATTTCCTGACCGGTGCCGGGCAGATTTTCAAGCCCGTTGGCCAGCCGCGAAAGGTCGATCGGACCGTCGCTCGGCAAACCGCTTTCATAGCCGCCGGACTGATCCCAGTTGCCGTCTCCAGATCCGTCCGTAGGTAGGGTCGCAAAACCTCCACCCGGCGCGATAAGGTTGCCCGACTGCGGAGTACCGTCCGGGCCTAGGCCCGGAGCGGTCGATCCTGGAGCGACATCCGAGCGTTTGCCCGGGGTGCCGCCTTCCAGCTGCTGGAAGCGGTATTCATTGTCTTCCTGCATGCGGCGCATCTGATCCTGCAATTCCCGCATCTGATAGGACAACTGTTCGATCTGGCCGGTCAAAACCCGGATCCGTTCCTCAAGCTGACCGATCCTTACGCTGGAATCGTCATTCTTGCGTCCGAACAGCTGGGCTTGCGACGGTGTGGCAGTGGCGAAGGTGATGACCAACGCCATGATGAGACCTGCCAGTCCCTTTAGTTTCAGCATTCGCTCCTCCGGTTGGATTTGCTGTACCAGTGTCTGGCCGTGGTCCGACAAACGCCAATACTCAAGCAGATCCACGCGCATGATGTCTTACCATGCCCGGCTTCTTACTCAAGTGCACAGAGCGCTTCGACTTCGGCCAAATTTTGACGTTACCGGCTGACATTGAAGTGATTTCGTCATTTCCGGCCTGCCCAACAAAAAAGGCCGGGCAAGCTGCCCGGCCTTTTTGTTCGGCATTTGCCGGATCAGTTGGTCGCGTTGTTCAGGACCGTCACCGCGCGGCGGTTCTGCGACCAGCAGCTGTTGTCGTTACAGACAGCAACAGGCCGTTCCTTGCCGTAGGAAATCGTCCGGACACGCGAGGCGTTCACGCCCTGCGCCACCAGATAGTCACGTGCGGACTGGGCACGGCGTGCTCCCAGCGCGATGTTGTACTGACGCGTGCCGCGTTCATCCGCATGCCCCTCGATCGTGATCGTGTACTGGGGATAGCGGTTCAGCCACTTGGCCTGATTGGCAAGGGTTGCCTGACCCTGCGATGTCACCACCGACTGGTCTTCTTCGAAGAACACGCGGTCACCCACGTTCACGACGAAGTCCTGGCCCGTGCCGGGCTTCACATTGCTCGACAGCCCGTCCGGTTTGTTCTGGGCACATGCTGCTGCGAACAGAACCACGAAGCAGACTGCAATCCAGCGCGCGCCCCGTCCGGCGTTTAAACTCTTGAACATTCCTGTCTCCTACACCCCAGCCCGCCAACCTGACATTTCATCCGTCCGGTTCTTGGTAAACGCTTTCTAGCCAAAACCGGTAAAAAACGCCTTTTCAAACATGGTTAGCGAAAGCTTAACACGGCCTGCCTTCACAGGCCGCTGTCTCCATCAGTCGATCAGCGGCGACCAGGAGGGATCCGACGCGAAGGCCGGGGTCTCCACCCGCTGTTCGTTGTATCCTGTCAGGTCCACGGTCCAGACCTGCGGCCCGCCATTGGCGCCCGGCGTATCCCGGAAAAACACCAGCACACGGCCATTCGGCGACCAGGCCGGACCTTCGTTGTGATAGCCCTCGGTCAGGATACGCTCACCCTTTCCGTCAGGCCGCATGACGCCGATCATGAATCGGCCCTGGTGCTGCTTGGTAAAGGCGATCAGGTCTCCACGCGGCGACCATACCGGCGTGGAATACCGGCCAGGCCCGAAGGAAATACGCTGCGCACCACCGCCGCCTGCGCTCATCACATAAAGTTGTTGTGTGCCGCCGCGGTCGGATTCGAACACGATCTGGCGTCCGTCCGGTGAGAACGACGGGCTCGTGTCGATGGCTGCGTCGTTCGTCAGACGCGTCGTCTGGCGAGAGCGCAGGTCCATCTTGAAGATGTTGGCATTGCCACCCTGCTGCAGGCTCATCACCACGCTCTGGCCATCGGGCGAGAACCGCGGGGCAAAGGTCATGCCCGGGAAGTTGCCGACGATTTCGCGCTGACCCGTTTCAATATTCAGCAGATAGACACTCGGATCGGCGCCGCCATAGGACATGTAGGTGACTTCCTGGCTCGTCGGCGAGAACCGCGGTGTCAGCACCAGATCGTCGCCGCGCGTCAGGTAACGCACGTTTGCGCCGTCCTGGTCCATGATCGCCAGGCGCTTGACGCGCTTGTCCTTCGGGCCGGTTTCATCGACATAGACGATCCGGGTGTCGAAGTAGCCCTTTTCACCGGTCAGCCGCTCATAGATCGCGTCAGCGATGATATGCGCCAGACGCCGCCAGTTTTCAGGTGTCGTGTAAAACTGCTGGCCGAGCATCTGCTCTGCCGCGAAAACGTCCCACAGACGAAATTCCGCTCGCAGGCGCCCGTCCGGCTGCTTGATCACCGTACCGGTGACAAGCGCCTGGGCACTGATCTGGCGCCAGTCGCCGAAACGCGGCGTGGAATTCACGCTCATGTTCTTCTGAATGAAGCTGGCCGGATCAAGCGGCCGGAACAGGCCGGATCGTTTCAGGTCGGCGGCAATGACGTTGGTCATGTCCGCGGCCAGCTTGCCGTCTCCGCCTTCGGCGGAAAACGACGGCAGTGCGATCGGCAAGGGCTCGATGTTGCCCTGGGTAATATCGATTTCGACAAGCGCTGCCGCCGGCAGCGGAGCAATCACCACAAAAGAAGCGAGAACAAATGCGAGCCCTCTGGCTTTCCGGTTTGTGAAAACAGAAAGTTTCTTCAGTATTCCGCGCATGAGCACAACAGCTCCCTTATGGACGTTTGGACTGGCCGGGCCAGTCTATCCCCCGAGCATCTCTCTGGGGTCGAAATTGATGATGACTTCCTGCCAAGCTTCATACTTGGAAATTGGCAGATTGTATGGCTGGCAGCGCATGATCGCGCGCACGGCACTGCTCGAGGCTGCTCCGAACGCCGGATTGCCGCTGGAATTCATGACTTCCGGCTGGCCCGAGACCTGACCGTCCTGGGACAAGTTGAAACGGACACGAACCTTCAGGTCTTCCGCACCGACGGCACCCACCGGCGGGTTCCAGCATTGCGCCACCATTCCGCGCAGCGCATCCAGCTCGGACTGGCTCATACGCACGTTCTGCTCACCGCGCCGGGAACCGAGAGAGGCCGGGTTCTGGCTGGTTTCGCCGGTCTGTTTGGCCGGTTCGACCTTGTTCAGGAGCGCAGCGATATCGGTGCTGTCGAAATTATCCTTCGGCGGCTCGGGCGCATTCCTCGGCGGCGTCGGCTTGGAGCGCGGCGAAACCTTGGTCACGATCGGCTGGGGCGCAGGCGCGGCCTCCTGCCGCGGCACGGGTTCCGGCGCGGGGGCAGGATCCGGTGCAGGTGCAGGTTCGGCCACCGGCGCCGGTTCGGGCGCAGGCGCCGGAGCTGGCTCCGGATCCGCAACGGGCGTTGGCTCCGGAGCCGGAGGAGGCGTCGGAGACGGCGAAGGTGTCGGCTGCGTCGGCTGCTCAACCTTGCTTTCGCCCGGCTTGTCGGCCGGCTTCGGAGGTTCTTCGGCCGGGGTATCGCTTGGGTTTACCGCCGCGACATCCCGGACTTCGGCGGTCTTTTCGCCGACCCGAAGCCTGGTGATTTCCTCGATGGGCACCAGTTCGACAGGCAGAGAATCCACCTGCGGAACCGCAAAGCTCTCAGCGTCCGGAAAGGCGATCAAGCCCCAGAGCAGGAAAGCCGAGTGACCGGCCAGAGACGCGATGAGACCTGCGCGCATGACGCGTTACGAGTCCCGTTCTTCCAGAGTGACAAGACCGAGGCGTTTAAACCCGGCCGCGCTGATGCGGCCCATCAGCTTCATCATGGTGCCGTAGTCGGCATCCTGATCGCCGCGCACGTAGATACGTTCCTCGTAACCATTGGCGGCAATGGCTTCGAGCTTTGGCACGATCTCCTCGATCGTGATCGGAGTGTCCTGGATGAAGATTTCACCAGCCGCGTTCACCGAGATGGTTATCGGCTCGGTATCGCCTTCCAGGGCCTTGGCGCTGGTCTCCGGCAGATCGATCGGCACACCGACCGTCAAGAGCGGAGCCGCCACCATGAAGATGATCAGGAGCACCAGCATCACGTCGACCATCGGCGTGACGTTGATTTCGCTCATGGGTGCGTGGCGACGCCTGCGCCGCCCGCGCCGTCCGCTTCCTGCCTGACCTGAACCGACCTGCATGGCCATGGATCAGCCCCTCTCGTCGATCTGACGGGACAGGATGGCGGAGAACTCGTCCGCAAAGCCTTCCATGCGCGAAACCGCCTTGCCGACGTCGGCCGAGAACTTGTTGTAGGCGATAACTGCCGGAATGGCGGCCAGAAGACCAAGTGCGGTCGCAAACAGCGCTTCGGCAATACCGGGCGCCACGACGGCAAGGTTGGTGCTTTCCGATGCCGCGATGGCCTGGAACGCTGTCATGATGCCCCAGACCGTTCCGAACAGACCGATGAACGGTGCCGCGGAGCCAACGGTTGCCAGGATCAGCAACCGGCTTTCAAGCCGCTCGGCTTCGCGCTGGATGGTGACATCCATCACCCTGTCGATACGCTGCTGCAGGCTGCCGATGGCAGGCCGCGCGCCCTCGTGGCTGCGCTTCCATTCGCGCATGGCTGCGACGAACAGTGCCGCCATGGAATGGTTCACACGATTGTGAAGCGTATTATAGAGTTCTTCGAGAGACTGACCGGACCAGAACACCGTTTCGAACCGGCTCATCTGGCGCCGTGTCCGGCCGACCAGCATGATCTTGTCGACGATGATCGCCCAGCACCACACCGAAGCGCCCAAAAGGCCGAGCATTACGACCTTGACGACGATATGCGCCTGCCAGAACAGCGCAAAAAACGAAATGCCGCTCTCTGGCGCCAATGTCGATTGGACAAGTGTTTCCATAAATTCAATGACCCCTTGGCCGTCTGACGCTGTTTTGCATTCAAGGTTTCGAAAACGACAGCGAGGAACCGGAATCAGCCGGCCGGCTCTTGTAACCTGCCGCCTCTCTGACGTTTGATTTTGTCAAAACTGGGACTTTTCCAATCAAAGAAAGTCCCTCTCTAAAGGAATCAATTAAGGTTACTGCAAGATTAACGCAGTAATGGGTTTTGAAAGTATTTTACCGCCGCCAAGCAGCTTGCCTGCTCTTTCAGAGCCAAGCCCTTCAACCGTCGGTGTTTTCTCCAGGTGCATGCCGCACGAGTTTTTCCGAAAGGATCTGCGGCAGTCGGGTCGGACGTCCCTGCGAGGTGATGATCGCAACGGTGACGGCAGCCGAAATCAGCAGCTCTTCGCCGCGGTAAATCAGCTGATCGAGCCGGATTCGGGCGCCTTTGTACTCCGCAAGGCTGGTATGAACTTCCAGCACATCGTCAATCCTGGCCGGTTTCTGGAAGTCCAGCGTCATTGTCTTGACCGCAAAGGCCAGTGAAGCACCGTGGGTACCTTCGGCCATCTCACGATGGTGAATGCCGATAAGACGAAGGAAATCCGACCTGGCGCGCTCGAAGAAGCGCACATAGGCACCGTGATAGACGATGCCTGTGAAATCCGTGTCCTCGTAGTAGACGCGAACAGGAAGCACATGACCGCCATCTTCCAGGCGGCCGGCGAGATCCGGCCAGTCCGACACGCTTTGTCCCTCGATAGCTGAATGAAAAAGCCTCCCGGTCGACCGACCGGGAGGCTCGTGCCTGACCCTTACGTAGGCCGTATCTTATGCAGCGGCAACCTCGGAGAGGAATTTCTCGACGGATGCACGAAGCTGTTCCGCCTGCTGTTTCATCTCGATGGTCGCGTTCAGCATGTCGCCAACCGCTTCAGAATTTTCGGCAACGCCTTCGTTCAGCGATGCCACTGTCTCCGCAACGCTGCGGGTTCCTTCCGCGGCTTCTGCAACGTTTCGGGAAATCTCACCGGTGGCAGCGCCCTGCTGCTGCACGGCGTCCGAAATCGTGGTGGTGTAGGAGTTGACCTCCTCGACCGATTCCGACACTCGGGCAATCTCTTCCACCGCTTCGGTGGTGGAGGCCTGGATAGCCGCGATCTGCGCGGAGATTTCTTCCGTTGCCTTGGCGGTCTGGCCGGCGAGCGACTTGACCTCGGAGGCAACGACCGCAAAGCCCTTGCCGGCATCGCCTGCACGTGCGGCTTCGATCGTCGCATTCAGCGCCAGCAGGTTGGTCTGTTCGGCGATCTCTGAAATCAGCGACACGACGTCGCCGATCTTGTTGGCCGCTTCCGCCAGGCCGGAGATCTTGGAATTGGAGCTCTGCGCGGCGGTCGTGGTCTGGGCCACGATGCTTGCCGTGGTTTCGACCTGACGGGAGATCTCCGAAATCGACGCGTTGAGTTCCTCGGTGGCGGAGGCAACTGCCTGAACGTTGGAGGAAGCGTTTTCCGAAGTCGACACCGCGGTCTGCCCCTGGTCTGACGCGGCAGTGGACCGGTGACTGAGGGCGGAAGAGACTTCTTCCACACGGGCAATATTGGTTTCCACCAGCTCCAGAACCGCCTGCGACTCGGCCCGGAATGCAGCAATCAGCGCATCGATGGTCTTTTCACGCTGTTCGCGGGCAATGTGGCCAACCTTGCGCTCGGATGCCAGACGCTCGCGTTCGATCGAACTGTCCTTGAACACTTCGATACAGCGCGCCATGCGGCCGATCTCGTCCTGGCGTTCGGTCGCTTCGACACCCACTTCCAGGTCGCCGTCGGCGATCTTGCGAGCCGCGACGGCAAGGCGTTCCATGGGAGCGAACATGCGCCGGGTTACCCACCAGATCAGGCCGACGATCGGAACCAGACAGAGGAAACCGGAAATGATCGCGCCATAGGTGATGCGATCGGCAGCAGCCGACAGTTCCGTCTGCTTGACGGCATCGACCACACCGAAAGGCGAACCGACAAACGTATTGCTTGCTTCCGCGAAGCGGTAGTCACCGTCTTCCAGGCGGATCAGCCGGTCGTTGACCTTGATATCGGAGATCATGTGGACGGCGCTTGCGCGGCCCATATCGTCGAGCTGAACCAGCTTGCCATCGGAATCGGCAAGGAAGATGCGCTCGCTGTCGCCGAGGCCGGTCTTCTCGTTCAGCAATCCGGCCAGATGCTCCATGTTGGTCGTGAACGCAATCGCGCCGAAGAACCGGTCCAGATAGAACACCGGCACAGCGAGAACTTCCGAGACGGTGCCGTCTTCGGTGGTCACAAAACCTGAGGAATAGATCTGCCCGGCCGCCAGCGTCTCGTTTTTCGAGGCCTCGAACAGCTTGCCCATGGCGATCTGTACCGGATGGCCCTGGATCTGCGCGTCTTCCACGTGGAAGGCGAATTCCGGACCCTTGCGGAAAGTATAGGTGATGAACCCGTCCGGATTGGCCAGCGCCGCATCGGAAAACAGGCCCTGATCGACCAGTTCCTGGTAGATCGGATGAACGACCTTGTGGTTGTTCACGTAGTAGTTGGACTCTTCCGGCTCCACCAGAAGGTGACGCTCACCTTCGGGATGCGGATTGTCGGTCACGAAGATCTTCCGGAGCAGTTCGTTCTGCCCTTCTTTCAGGTTCTTCCACCCGACCATGGTCTTCATCAAACTGTCCTTGGCGCCTTCCAGCGTGGAGAAGAACGCAGCGCTGTCCTTCACCTGCCCAAGGGAGAGTTCAATAACCTTCTGTTTCGCCTTGGTAGCACTTTGCAGGCCGGCATCAGCCTGACCGTTTGCAACATCCCGCGAAATGGTCGACGTGACCGTGACAATTGCCACGCACATAGTGAGTGCGCCGGCTAAAAACATTAGAGCCAGTTTAGATGAAAGGCGCTTCCGCATGGTTTCCCCCGCATAGTTAACGCGACGATACGGCAGGATTCGCGAATAAATGCTTAATCGCTATGCAGAGCTGGATGTAACCGACAAGACCTTGTCTTATAAATACTACTTAAACTATTCGGGATCGGTAAACAGTCCCATTTGCGGAGCATCCGGTCTGGATGGGGCCGCAAGACCCAGGTGTTCGAACGCCATCGGCGTCAGGATACGTCCCCTTGGCGTCCGCTGCAGAAACCCGTTCTGGATCAGGTAGGGTTCGACGATCTCCTCGATGGCGTCACGAGGCTCGGAAAGCGCCGCCGCAATTGTCTCGATCCCGACCGGCCCACCACCGAAATTCACCGCGATCTGGCTCAGGTAGCGACGGTCGAGACTGTCGAGCCCGGCACCATCGACTTCCAGCTGCAGAAGCGCCCTGTCTGCGAGTTCCCTGTCGACGCGCTCGACGCCGGCGACAATGGCAAAATCCCTTACCCGCCGCAGCAGTCGCCCGGCGATACGCGGTGTCCCGCGGGAGCGTTTGGCAATCTCGCGGGCACCGTCTTCAACCATGCCGATGCCGAGAATGGCGGCGCCACGCTTGACGATGTGCTCCAACTCCGGAACCGTATAGAACTGCAGCCTGACCGGAATGCCGAAGCGATCGCGCAGCGGAGTGGTCAAGAGGCCCAGCCGCGTCGTCGCGGCAACGAGCGTGAACTTCGCCAGGTCGATCTTGACTGATCGCGCAGCCGGTCCTTCACCGATGATCAGGTCGAGCTGGAAATCTTCCATCGCCGGATAAAGCACTTCCTCGACTGCCGGATTGAGCCGATGGATCTCGTCGATGAAGAGGACGTCGCGCTCTTCCAGGTTGGTCAGAAGGGCCGCAAGGTCTCCGGCCTTGGCAATGACAGGACCGGAGGTCGCCCGGAAATTGACCCCCAGTTCGCGTGCCATGATCTGCGCCAGCGTCGTCTTGCCGAGACCGGGAGGCCCGACGAACAACACATGGTCCAGCGCCTCACCCCGCGCCTTCGCCGCACCGATAAAGACCTTCAGATTGGCGCGCGCCTGGGCCTGACCGACAAAATCATCCAGCACCTGGGGGCGCATGGTTGAATCGATCTCGTCCCCCCGGATTTCCGGCGTCACGATGCGAGTGTCATCCGACATGGCTTACGACCACAAAAAGCAACACCAGAAGAGCCAGGGAATAGGCCACCCGGAGTGCATAGAATTTCTTGAACTGGCGCAGGACAAACGGGTCGTCCGACTCCACACGGCGTCCGTTGACGGTAAACGGGCGATCCCCCACCGAGGCACTGAAGCGGTGATCGAGGTACATGATACCGCCGATCCCCAGAACCACGAACACGACGGCAATGATGCCATAGGTAACGGCGATCATCCGGCCAATTCCTTCAAGCCAAGGCGGATCAGCGTTTCCGTGGTCGCGTCCTCACCGGCTGACTGCAAGGCCTTTGCGACGGCGCCGCTCGCCTGCGCCTGTGCATACCCCAGATTGGTGAGCGCCGAAACCGCCTCGGCCACCGGTCGGGCAGCCACGTTGTCGGCAACGTTCTGGGAAACCGCAATCGTGCCCTGGTCCACTGTGGCAAGTCCCGGTGCCTTGTCCTTGAGTTCGGAAATGATGCGTTCGGCAACGCGCTTGCCGACACCAGGTGCCCGCGAAATCGTTGCCTTGTCGCCAAGCGCAATCGCGTTGGCGACTTCGCTTGCCTTCAAGATCCCCAGAATGCCCAGCGCAACCTTGGCGCCGACACCCTGAACGGTCATCAGGATACGGAACCATTCGCGCTCCGCCTCTACCCCGAAGCCATAGAGCCGGATCATGTCCTCACGGACGATTGTCTCTATGAAAAGGACAGCCGCTTCACCTGCGCGCGGCAGACCCTGAAGAATGCGCGAGGGACAATGGACCTGATAGCCCACCCCGTGTACATCCAGGATCACGTGGTCGTCGCCATAGCTGTCGATGGTGCCTTTCAGCTTGCCGATCATATTGCCCCCATGGCGGCAAGCCGCGCTGTACTGTTGGACCGGTGCTGCGCATGGCAAATGGCAATTGCCAGTGCATCGGCGGCATCGTCCGAATTGAAAGTGGCCCGCGGCATCAGAACCTTGACCATGGCCCGGATCTGTTCCTTTTCCGCATGACCGGTCCCGACCACCGTCTTCTTGACGAGGTTCGGCGCATATTCAGCAACCGGAAGTCCAGCGAGCGATGGCACCAGCAGAGCGATCCCGCGTGCCTGCCCGAGCTTCAGTGTTGCTCCGGCATCCTTGTTGACGAACGTATGTTCAACCGCGGCTTCGGATGGCTCGTGCTGGCGCACGACCTCGCTGAGGCCGTCATGCAGCTGCACCAGGCGCTCGGCCAGGCTCTTCTTGTTGTCGGAGGTTACCGTTCCGGAAGCGATGAAGGACAGGCGATTTCCCGTCGCCTCGATCATGCCCCAGCCGGTACGCCGCAGCCCCGGGTCGATGCCCAGCAAACGAATCGCGTGTATCATGGAACAAATCGGTAACAAAACTTCCCCGTTGACGCCAGCCAAAGCGCGGCTTACCTACCGGAAAGCCTGTCAAAAACACCTCACAACGTGTTTAATCCGGCCTTGCCCCTACCGGCAGGCCACCTCCCCCGCCAAGGCCCGCCATCTGCCGGGCCAATCCCTTTCTGATCCCGTCCGTTCCGCGAGTTTCCATGGCCGACATCTTCAGCTCCTTTCCGCCCAGCCTTCTGGTGTTCCTCGCCGTGGTCCTGTTTGTGGCCGGTTGCGTGCGCGGGTTTGCAGGGTTCGGTGCGGGAATGATCTTCATGCCGGTGGCCGCCAGCGTCATGCTGCCGTCAACCGCGGCCGCCACCTTTCTGTTCATCGACGGCATTGTCGCACTGCCTTTGGTGGTCAGGGCGCTCAGGCTGTGCAACTGGTCGACAGTGCTTCCCGCGGTCGTTGGTGCCGTGGTCTTTGTTCACGTCGGCGCCTGGCTTCTGGCCAACGCGGACGTGCTGGTTCTACGCTGGACGATCTTTGCAATCGTGACCGGACTGCTACTGCTGCTGGTGTCCGGCTGGCGCTATGAACGCAAACCCTCCAGGCCGGTGTCGCTTGGGGTTGGCGCAGTTGCGGGCATCCTCGGCGGCATCTCGCAGGTCTCCGGCCCGCCGGTGGTTGCCTTTTGGCTCTCCAGCGCCAAGGAACCGGCAATCGTCCGTGCCAACCTGATCGTGTTCTTCGCGCTCGCGAGTATCGGAACCTTCGTTGCCTATATCTTCAACGGCTTCTTCACGCTGGAAGTGTTCCACCTCCTGATCATGGCGATCCCCGTCTATGCCCTTGCGATCTATCTCGGCTCCAACGGCTTCAAGCACGCCGACCCGAAACTCTATCGCAAGCTCGCCTATGGACTGATCGCCCTCGCCGCCCTCTCCAGCATGCCCCTGCTGGATCCGCTTTTCCGGTAGGCGGTTCTTGGCGTTATGTTTGTGTGGAGGAACACCCAGACACCCTCATCCTGAGGAGCCGCGAAGCGGCGTCTCGAAGGATGGGCCTCTTGTTCCGGAGTATGTAGCCCATCCTTCGAGAAAGCGCTTTGCGCTTCCTCAGGATGAGGTTGAGTGTGGCCACGACCATCCGATCAAGTTGGCAAAACTCGCCCCAAAAACGCGGCGCAAACCTTACTTACCCGCGCTTTCCTGCAGCTTCTCCTGCCATTTGGCACATTTTTCCGCCATCAGCCGCGTGAGTTCCGCCTCGAACTCTTCCCTGTTTGAAGAAGCCTGCGCCAGAACGCTCATCGCCACGATCGCAGCATCGGCGGCTTCTTCACGGACATCTGCCAGCGTCTGGTTCTTGTATTCGCTGCCCGGCGCCTTCGTTGCCGAAAGAACGGCCTGCGCCAGCTCTCCGGCTTCCTCCGCCAGCTTCAGCGCACGCTCCTGCAAGGTTTTCGGGTCTTTCTGCGTCAGGTCGAAGATATTGAACATGCGATCGGTCTCCTTGGTTCAAGGAAGGCGCGAGCCTCAGGAACGCCAAAACAAAAACCCCGGCAGGGCCGGGGTTTTCAGATCCATATCCTGTTTTACTCAGGAAGCCAGAGAGGCCATGGTTTCTTCGTCGACATCGAAGTTGGAGTAGACGTTCTGGACGTCGTCGTCGTCTTCCAGCATGTCGATGAGTTTCATCATGGTCTGGGCCTTGTCCGCGTTGACCGGCGTCAGGTTCTGCGGCTTCCAGATGATCTTGGTCGAATCCGCTTCGCCCAGTGCCTGTTCCAGAGCAGCGGAAACATCGTTCAGATCTTCAAAGGCTGTGTAGATCGTGTGACCGCTCTCGTCGGACTGAACGTCTTCCGCGCCGGCTTCGATCGCAGCTTCCAGAACCGCGTCGGCTTCACCGGCTTCCGGCTTGTAGATAATTTCGCCAACACGGTCGAACATGAAGGAGACCGAGCCCGTTTCCCCCAGCGACCCACCGCATTTGGTGAAATAGGAGCGGATGTTGGAGGCGGACCGGTTGCGGTTGTCGGTCAGGGCTTCGACGACCACGGCTACACCTGCCGGACCGTAGCCTTCGTAACGGACTTCCTCATAGTTGTCGTCGTCGCCGGACTGGGACTTGTTGATCGCCCGCTGGATGTTTTCCTTCGGCATGGACTGGGCCTTGGCGTTCTGGACGGCAAGGCGCAGGCGCGGGTTCGCGTCCGGATCCGGGTCGCCCATCTTCGCGGCGACGGTAATTTCCTTGGACAGCTTGGAGAACATCTTGGAGCGGGCCGCGTCCTGGCGTCCCTTGCGGTGCATGATGTTCTTGAATTTTGAATGGCCTGCCATGGCTCTTCTCGGTTCTTTACAGGTGATGTCAGTGAAAACTGCGCCGCTTATAGGCAAGTTGACCCGGAAAATCCAGCGCAGAGAAATTCTCGGCCGTGGTCAGGCCCCGTTCGGCCAGAAGGACGGGATCACAGGCTCCAGCCGGCCGCCTATGCGAAGCGGCGCAACCCGTTCGGCAAGCCCGGTCCGATCGTCCGTTTCAATGGCGACACCGCAGATGGTCGGATCGCCTGTTGCCGGTGTGAACCGGGAGCTCGGTATCTTGCGCTGGAACCGGTTGACCGGCTCTTCCTTGTCCATGCCCAACACGCTGTCATAAGCACCGCACATGCCCGCGTCGGACATGTAGGCAGTGCCATTTTCCAGGATCTGGTGATCGGCCGTCGGCACATGGGTGTGCGTTCCGACAACGAGACTGACCCGGCCATCCAGGAAGTGGCCCATGGCCTGTTTCTCGCTGGTGGCCTCGGCATGCATGTCGACGATGATGGCATCGGCCACATCGCCAAGCGGACACCCGTTGATGACGTTGTCGATGGCGGCAAAGGGATCGTCGAGCGCGTCCATGTAAACGCGGCCCATCACATTGGCCACCATCACCCTTGCGCCGTTCCTGGCCGTGAAGAGGTGCGCGCCGCGCCCCGGTGTCCCAGAGGGGTAATTGACCGGGCGAAGCAGCCTGTCCTGTCGCTCGATATAGACCAGGGTGTCACGCTGGTCCCAGACGTGGTTGCCGGTGGTCACGACGTCGGCGCCTGCATCCAGAACGTCCTGCAGGATCGTCTCGGTAATGCCGAACCCGGACGCAGCGTTCTCACCGTTGACGATCACGAAATCGAGCTGGTTGCTTTCCACCAGCTCCGGCAATTGCTCAATGACGGCGGTACGGCCCACGCGGCCGACAAGATCGCCCAGAAACAGAATACGCATATATCCTCACTGGGCGGCCTGCTTCGGCGATCACTTTCGCCGTCAGCCGAACGCCCGGTACCCCTGCTCGGTCAGAATCCCATTCAACGGCTTGTCATGCGCTTCCGCGGGGACGCGGTCAACCTCCTGCACGGAAAACGCAAGCCCGATGCACAAAAGGGGCCCGGAGTGTTGCAGCTGCGCAATTGTAATGTCGTAAAAAGCCTTGCCGTAACCGATGCGCGTGCCTTTGCCGTCAAAGCCGGCAAGCGGCATCAGAAGAACATCCGGGCGCACTTCCTCGGCAGAGGGGCCGGGTTCGGAGGTGCCGAAACCGGCGGAAACCAGTTCCGTATCCCGCTCCAGGCGGCGAAAGATGAGGCTCGGGCCGGTCATCACGGGCAGGCACAGGGGGTGACCAAGCTGGCGCAGGCGGTCCATCAGCGGGCGCGGGTCGATTTCGTCCCGGATCGGCCAGAACCCTGCAACAACTGCTCCTGCCGGCAGAGGCAGATCTTCGGCGTGATCGCTGAGCATCAGGCTGTGCTCGATCCGCTCCACCTCCGGCATTGCCTTGCGGCGGGCAAGGACCTGCTTGCGAAGACTGTCTTTTTCGGCAGCAATGGAGGAAAGGTCGGTCATGGGGCCTCGAATAGAATGGATCGGCCCGCGTCCTGAAAAGGAAACGCGCAGCCGCCCGACCGTTGGATTTGCAATCCCGGGAAACCTACAATGTAGGTGGGCGCCGTATGCAACGGACCACGGCCCAGCGCAGGGACAGCTCCCAAGGGAATGCGTAAGGCCCCGGGGATAATGTTCCTGACGTATCGGGCAGCCGCAAGTACCGCATATAATCCGGTGCGGCGACAATTACCAGTGCGGCATGGATTTCATCACAAACGAAGTTGCGGACACTCTCCGTTGCCGTCTGGCCGGAAAGGCAGTCGCCTCAGGCGTTGTCCTGGGCCCGCAAGCTCTTGGAAAGACCGTCCGCAAGGCTTTCGATCCGAGCGGCGGCAGTATTGACGGCACGCGACAGCTCTTCCTCGTTCTGGCTCATGTTGTCGAGCGCAGCCACCTGCTGCTTCTTGGCATCGGCCAGCTGTTCTTCAAGCCGGGCGACCTTGCGCTCTAGTTCCGAAAGCTGGTCGGCCGCCATGATGCCGGCCATCACCGTCAGGCGCTGGTCGCCAATCTCGCCGAAGGCGCCTCGCAAGTCGTTGATCCAGCCATCGAAACGGGCAGCAAGGCCCATCAGGCGCTCTTCCTCGCCGTCATCGCAGGCCATGCGGAAGGACTTGCCGTTGATGGTAACCGTGATCTGAGCCATATGCGCCTAGCCTCCGTGCGCGTCGAGCACGCTGCGGATGGTTTCCATTGCCGAGACGAGCCGCCGGGAGACATCCCGGTTGGCCTCTTCCAGCCGGGAAGCCCGTGCTTCGCTTTCATCGAGTGAGGCTGCCAGTTGGGAACGGTCTTCGCCGAGCCGCTGCAGGTCATCCTGCAGGGCATTGAGCGACCTGTCTGCATCAAGACGGCGCTGGACAGCCGCTTCGAGATTGCCGACGGCTTTGTCCAGCCGCTTTACCGCATCGGCCAGGCTGGTCTTTTCCATGCAGTCGACATCCGCCATTAATTACGTCGTCCCAATCGTTCTTCTGCGGCGGTCCGCCCATTCCTTCCTAGGTCAGACTGGAGATTTGGCGCTTTCGACCCTGGAGTTGCTGCTCAAATTACGGGCATTTCAGAGAATGCGCGGCAAAGCACGTTTCACGGCGAAAAAGCAAATCTTTGTTAGAGCGTCGAGCTTAGGCACCGCAACTTCTCTCAGTCAATGCCACCATTGGCAGAATCCTCAACTCTATAACGCGTGGAAGAAAAAATTCTTCCCCGGCAATGCCCTCAAAAGACCCAAACCAGCTTTATTGACTCGGGTGCCGTTCCTGATATTTGTCTGGCGCCTGTTCGAAATTGACGAGTGTTAATTCTTGAGCAACGCACCTCAAAACAACCTTGCCGGGCTCTCTGCTTCGGCCAAGGGGGGCTCCAAAGCAAGCAACGGGACCACGATGACCGATCTTGATAAACACCAGCGCATGGCAAATGCGATCCGCTTTCTTGCCATCGATGCCGTGGAAAAGGCTAATTCCGGTCACCCCGGCCTGCCCATGGGCGCTGCGGATATCGCGACAGTTCTTTTTACCGAATTCCTGAAATTCGATCCGACATCCCCGAACTGGGCCGACCGCGACCGCTTCGTTCTGTCCGCCGGTCACGGCTCGATGCTGCTTTACAGCCTGCTGTATCTGCTGGGCTATGAAGACTTCTCCCTCGACGAGATCAAGAATTTCCGCCAGCTCGGCGCACGCACTGCCGGGCACCCGGAATACGGCCATGGCGCCGGTATCGAGACCACCACCGGCCCGCTCGGCCAGGGTCTCGGCAACGCGGTCGGCATGGCCATCGCCGAGCGCCTGCAGTCCACCCGCTTCGGCGAGGATCTTGTCGATCACTACACCTATGTGCTGGCCGGTGACGGCTGTCTCATGGAAGGCATCAGCCAGGAAGCCCTGTCGCTGGCAGGTCACCTGAAGCTCAACAAGCTGATCGTCATCTGGGACGACAACGGCATCTCCATCGACGGCAAGGTCGAAATCACCGATTCAACCGACCAGCAGGCCCGTTTTGCCGCCTCCGGCTGGAACACGCTCAGCGTCGACGGTCACGATCCGGTTGCCATTTCCGCAGCGATCCGCCAGGCACAGGCCAGCGACCGCCCGACCCTGATCGCCGCCAAGACCACTATCGGCTTCGGTGCACCGACCAAGGCAGGCACCGCGAAGGTTCACGGCTCGCCGCTTGGTGCAGACGAAATTTCCGGCACCCGTGCCGCGCTCAACTGGCCGCACGCGCCGTTTGAAGTTCCAAGCGACATTCTGGACGCCTGGCGCATTGCCGGCCTTCGCTCCGCCCAGGCTCACAAGGACTGGCAGAAGCGCTTTGCCGAAGCTGACGCCGAGACCCGCGCCGAATTCGAGCGCCGCAATCGTGGCGACCTGCCGGCCGGCTTCACCCAGGCCGTTCTGGACTACAAGAAGAAGCTCGCCGACGAACAGCCGACCATGGCGACCCGCAAGGCTTCCGAAGCTGTTCTGGGCGTCATCAACGAAGTTGTTCCGGAGACCATTGGCGGCTCCGCTGACCTGACCGGTTCCAACAACACCAAGACGCCTCAGACCGCGCCAGTCACCCCGGACGATTTCTCCGGCCGTTACATCCACTACGGCATCCGTGAACACGGCATGGCGGCAGCCATGAACGGCATGGCTCTGCACGGCGGCCTGATCCCCTATTCCGGCGGCTTCCTGATCTTCTCCGATTACTGCCGTCCGTCGATCCGCCTCGCAGCCCTCATGGGCCAGCGGGTCATTCACGTCATGACCCATGATTCCATCGGTCTTGGCGAAGACGGTCCGACCCACCAGCCGGTGGAACATTTCGCCGCCCTGCGCGCGATCCCGAACCTGACCTTCTTCCGCCCGGCCGACATCACCGAGACACTCGAGTGCTGGCAGCTGTCGCTGGAGAACCGCGACGGACCGTCGGTCCTGGCACTGACCCGTCAGAACCTGCCGTCGCTGCGCAAGACCTATGAGGAAAACAACCTCTGCGCCAAGGGTGCCTATGTGCTGATCGACAGCGACGAAGACGCGGCCGTGACCATCTTCGCGACCGGTTCGGAAGTCGAAATCGCCGTCAACGCGCAAAAGGACCTGAGCACGGCCGGCATCGCCGTGCGCGTTGTCTCCGTTCCGTCGTACGAACTTTTCGAAGCACAGTCAGACGACTACAAGGCCGCCGTCATCGGCAACAGCCCGGTCAAGATCGCCGTTGAAGCCGGCATCCGCATGGGCTGGGACCGCTTTATTGGTGCGGACGGTATCTTTGTCGGCATGACCGGCTTTGGCGCGAGCGCGCCTTACAAGGAACTCTACGAGCATTTCGGCATCACGGCGGACGCCGTGGTTGCAGCCGCCAAGGCAAAGCTCAGCGTTTAACCGAAATCAATTCCCGGCACCAAGACTTCCTCCTATGGTGCCGGGCCTACGGGCACATCAAGTGCTTTTCAAGTGACCACACTATGTGGTTTTTAAATCGGTTTAGCCCCTTCTGAGGCACACCGAAGATTGCGGGAGTGGATTATGGTAACCAAGGTAGCAATCAATGGATTTGGACGCATCGGCCGCAATGTGCTGCGTGCGATCGTCGAATCCGGCCGCACCGACATTGAAGTCGTTGCGATCAACGATCTCGGCCCGGTCGAGACCAACGCGCATCTGCTGCGTTACGACAGCGTGCACGGCCGTTTCCCGGCAGAGGTCAAGGTCGATGGCGACACCATTTCCGTCGGTGGTGGCAAGCCGATCAAGGTGACCGCGATCCGCGACCCGAAGGAACTGCCCTGGGGTGAGCTTGGCGTTGAAGTCGCCATGGAATGCACCGGCATCTTCACCGCCAAGGAAAAGGCCTCCATGCACCTGGAAGCCGGCGCCAAGCGCGTTCTGGTCTCCGCCCCGGCCGACGGCGCCGACAAGACCATCGTCTACGGTGTCAACCACGATGCGCTGACCGCAAACGACCTGGTCGTATCCAACGCGTCCTGCACCACCAACTGCCTGTCCCCGGTCGCCTATGTGCTGAACGAAACCATCGGCATTGAAAAAGGTTTCATGACCACGATCCACTCGTACACTGGTGACCAGCCGACGCTGGACACCATGCACAAGGATCTCTACCGCGCCCGTGCTGCGGCCATGTCCATGATCCCGACCTCCACCGGCGCTGCAAAGGCCGTCGGCCTGGTGCTGCCGGACCTGGCCGGCAAGATGGACGGTGTGGCCATTCGTGTCCCGACGCCGAACGTTTCCGTGGTCGACCTGAACTTCATCGCGAAGCGCGACACCACCGTTGAGGAAATTAACGAAGCCATCAAGGCAGCCGCAAACGGCAAACTGAAGGGCGTGCTCGGCTACACCGAAGACAAGCTGGTTTCGATGGACTTCAACCATGACAGCCATTCCTCGGTCTTCCATTGCGACCAGACCAAGGTCATGGACGGCACTTTCGTGCGCATCCTGTCCTGGTACGACAACGAATGGGGCTTCTCCAACCGCATGGCCGACACGGCCGTGGCGATGGCAAAGCTCATCTGATCCCTGCCTTCGAAAGACGCCGGTTCATCCGGCGTCTTTTTTGTCGGTATGGATGTCTTTCCGGCAAAGCCGCAAAAAACTTTCTCGATTCAGGCATAGCCCCGGGGCAAAGGTCATGTAGACTGGAACTGCAGACTTGCAGTTCAATCCTGGAGACGCCGTCATGACCGCTCTACTGGTCATTCTTGGGTCGTTGTTCGCGGTTGGTTGCCTTGTGGGTTTCGGGTTCTACTGGCTCGATATGAAGAGGGACAACGAACGGTTCCCTTCAGATCAGGACGATGAGCCTGACATGGGCAGCCTCAATACCGATGTCTTGCGAAAGCCGGATTCCCCGGCTGGAAATTCCTGAGTCCAATTGAAGGATCCTGACCATGACCACGCTGACTTTTCTGATCGTATTTGTTGTCCTGATCGGCGTCGGCTTCTATTTCGTGGAACGGTCGAAGGAACGCTCCGCAAGAAACACCAAACGGACCTGGCAGCCGGATGTTGATGGCCAAAAGTCCGAAACGATGGCCAACCTTCAATCACCGCCAGATCGATAACTCTCCCTGTTCGATCCTTATCCTTCCCGGAGTTCCCTGCTTGCTCGAACTGCTCACCGTCATTTCGCTGACCGTCGTGGTCGCAATCGTTCCCGGGCCCGACTTTGCCGTTGTCCTGCGCAATGCCCTCATCGGCGGACGGCTCGCCGGCATCATGACTGCGCTCGGCATCGCGCTGGCCCTCGGCGTACACGTCACTTACGCACTGGCGGGTATCGGCCTGATCGTTTCCCAGTCGATCCTGCTCTTCAACGCGCTGAAACTGATCGGCGCTGCCTACCTCGTTTTCCTGGGCGTCACCATGTACCGCACGGCATCTAAGGAGATGCCGGCCGACGGTGCCCTGTCCGGCATGTCGCCCTTCCGCGCGCTTCGCTGGGGCTTCTTCACCAACGTGACCAATCCGAAAGCCACCATGTTCGCCCTTTCGGTGTTTCTGCAGGTGACGTCTCCCGAAACGCCGCTCTGGACCCAGATCGGTTACGGCGTGATCATGGCGGGCGGCGTGTTCCTTTGGTTTGTTCTGGTGACCGTCTTCTTCACGCTTCCCGCCGTACGCCTCAAGTTCATGCGTGCCAAGCTCTGGATGGAACGGTCCTTCGGCATTCTCCTGACCTTGTTCGGCATCGGCATCGCCGTTTCCACCAACTCCAGCCGTCCTTGAAGACGGGCGATTTCCAACAGGTAAATCAATGGCTTTCAAAACTCTCGATGATCTGACTGACATTGCCGGCAAACGCGTTCTGGTCCGCGTCGACCTCAACGTACCGATGGATGGCGGCAAGGTTTCCGATACCACCCGTATCGAGCGGGTCCTGCCGACCATCCGGGAATTGTCCGACAAGAAGGCAAAGGTCATCCTGCTCGCCCATTTCGGCCGCCCGAAGGGCGCGCGCGTTGCCGACATGTCGCTCGGCCCGGTCGCCCTGGCGGTTGCCGGCCTGCTTGGCAGACCCGTGGTCTTTGCAGACGACTGCATCGGCCAGGCGGCAAAGGATGCTGTCGACGTCATGGTCGATGGCGATGTCCTGCTGCTGGAAAACACCCGCTTCCATGCCGGTGAAGAAAAGAACGACCCGGACTTCGCCAAGGCTCTGGCCGCCAACGGCGACATCTATGTCAACGACGCCTTTTCGGCGGCACACCGGGCCCACGGTTCCACCGAGGGCATTGCCCGGCTTCTGCCAGCCTATGCCGGCCGCACCATGCAGGCGGAACTTGAAGCCCTGGGCTCCGCGCTCGGCAATCCTGTTCGTCCGGTTCTCGCCGTTGTCGGCGGTGCGAAAGTTTCTTCCAAGATCGATCTGCTGGAAAACCTCGTTGCCAAGGTCGACATGCTTGTTATCGGCGGCGGCATGGCCAACACCTTCCTGGCCGCACAAGGCACGGACGTCGGCAAGTCGCTGTGCGAGCATGATCTGGCCGAAACCGCAAAACGCATCATGACCGCAGCCGACAAGGCCGGTTGTGAGATCGTCTTGCCTGCCGATGCCGTTGTTGCCAGGGAATTCAAGGCCGGCGCGGACAACGAAACTGTTTCGCTCGACGCCATCCCGGCGGACGGCATGATCCTCGATGTCGGCGCAGCATCCATCGAAACGGTGAAAACCAAGATCGACGCCGCCAAGACCCTGGTCTGGAATGGCCCTCTGGGCGCGTTCGAGATCGCCCCGTTCGACACCGCAACCGTTGCGGCTGCCAAGCATGCCGCTGCCAACACCAAGGCGGGCAAGCTGAACTCCGTGGCCGGTGGCGGCGACACCGTCGCAGCGCTCAACCACGCGGGAGCGGCTGACGATTTCTCCTATGTCTCCACAGCCGGCGGCGCCTTTCTGGAATGGCTGGAAGGCAAGGAACTGCCGGGGGTGAAGGCACTCGAAGCCTGACATCGAAGCGGGGTGAAATCTGTCATGCAACGCTGTTTCACCAACATCCTGACCGAGGAGGTCGCCGCAACGGCGGCCTTCTATCAGGACCTCCTGGGCCTGCAGCCGCAATTCGTGTCCGACTGGTTCGTAAACCTTGCCGATGCCGATAACCCGGCCCTCGAGCTGGGCATCCTGAAACAGACCAGCGAGATTGTCCCGGCACGTGCCCAGCGTGCCACCGCAGGAGTGATCCTGACCTTTGTCGTCGACGACTGTTCAACGGTATACAAGCGTGCCCTGACACTCGGTGTGAACGTGGTCGAGGCACCTCGCGAAATGCCCTATGGCCAGATGAGGATGATTGTCAGAGATCCGGCCGGAACATTTGTCGATATCAGTTCGCCGGTTTAAAACTCGCCGGGGTGGCGCTGACCGCCTCAATTTAATTCGATCCGCAAATTAAATCTGCCAACACGATTTCCGGCAGACCCTTGTATTTTAATTGATTTAAGCGAAGCCGGCCCTCTTTAAATGGCCACAAATCTTGTTAGAACCAGCGGGACTTGACGCACCGCAAAATAGGTGTCGTGATTTTTCGCGAACCTTGTCGGCTCATTGGAACCGGACCCTCTGGAGATTTTTGATGGCACGTATCACCCTCCGCCAGCTTCTTGATCATGCTGCTGAACACGACTACGGCGTTCCGGCGTTCAATATCAACAACATGGAGCAGGCACTGGCGATCATGGCTGCGGCGGACCAGACCGACGCCCCGGTTATCATCCAGGCCTCCCGCGGTGCCAGGTCCTATGCCCACGACGTGATGCTGAAGCACATGATGGACGCCGTCGTGGAAATCTATCCGCATATTCCGGTCTGCGTGCATCTGGACCACGGCAATGCTCCGCAAACCTGCATGACGGCCATCCAGGCCGGCTTCACCTCTGTGATGATGGACGGTTCCCTTGAAGCCGACGGCAAGACCCCGGCAAACTGGGACTACAACGTCGGCGTCACCAAGACCGTGACCGACATGTCCCATCTGGGCGGCATCTCCGTTGAGGGCGAACTCGGTGTTCTGGGGTCTCTTGAAACCGGCATGGGCGACAAGGAAGACGGCCACGGTGCGGAAGGCAAGCTCAGCCATGACCAGCTGCTGACCGACCCGGAAGAAGCCGTCAAGTTCGTGCAGGAAACCAAGGTCGACGCTCTTGCCATCGCCATGGGCACCAGCCACGGCGCCTACAAGTTCACCCGCAAGCCGGACGGCGAAATCCTTGCCATGCATGTGATCGAGGAAATTCACCGCCGCCTGCCGGAAACCCACCTTGTCATGCATGGGTCGTCTTCCGTGCCGCAGGACCTGCAGGACATCATCAACCAGTATGGTGGCCAGATGCCGCAGACCTGGGGTGTGCCGGTGGAAGAAATCCAGCGCGGCATCAAGAACGGTGTGCGCAAGGTCAACATCGACACCGACAACCGCATGGCGATGACCGGTCAGATCCGCAAGATCCTGAGCGAGAACCCGGGCGAGTTCGATCCGCGCAAATATCTGAAGCCTGCCCGCGATGCCATGCAGAAGCTGTGCATCGAGCGTCTGGAAGCCTTCAACACGGCCGGCCAGGCGTCCAAGATCAAGAAGATCGTTACGCTTGCCGACATGGCGAAACGCTATCAGTCTGGCGAACTGGATCCGAAGATCGCCTGATTTTCGGCCGGACCGGCAGAGAAATTCTTTCACTTTATTGAAAGAGGGGCCTTGCGTCCCTCTTTCGCCGTCTTTAGGGACAAAATCCCGATCAGACATCAATCAGGACCGCACAAGTGAACCGTCCCCGCCTCTTTCTCGTGACGCCGCCGGAATTTGACACCGCCGACATGGCGGCAAAGCTCAAACAGGCCTTCACCGGTGGTGACATCGCTTGCGTGATGATCTACCGCCCTGGCGCCAGCACCAAGGATCTGCAAGCCGCTGCCAGGGAACTTGTTCCGATCATCCAGGAAGGCGGTGCGGCGGCCATCGTCTATCGCGATACCCAGGCAGCCGGCCGCAGCGGCGCCGACGGCGTCCACGTCGACACCTCTCTGGAAGACCTGAAGCTGGCCGTGGAAAGCTTCAAGCCCGATCGTATCGTCGGCACAGGCGGCACCAAGCTGAAACATGATTCCATGGAATGGGCCGAAACAGGGGTCGACTACATCTTCTTCGGCAAGCTCGACCTGCCTGAAAAGGCCGAGGCCCATGACAGGACCCTGGCCAGCGCCTCCTGGTGGGCAGAACTGTTCGAAACACCCTGCGTCGCACTTGCCGGCAACACGCTAGAAACCTTGGGAGACGTTGCCGCGACCGGAGCAGATTTTGTTGCCCTCAAGGATGCTGCCTGGCAATCGGACACGGATATTTCATCCGTGATTGCCGAAGCCAATCGTATTCTGGACGCCCATCCCTTTCCTGAAGTCGAATAGCGAGAGCTGGATGCATGCCGACACCTGAAACGAGCCTACGCCGGAAACTTCACGCCCCCTTTCTGCTTGCGGCAGGGTTGCTGGCAGCTGGAATGCTGTCCTCAGTGTCGTTTTCTCCGGCCATTGCCCAGGACAACACCGGCACCAGCGAAACAACGGAGGCCGGTGACGCGGCGCCAGAGCCGGACGTACCAGTTGGCCCGGATGGCAAACCGTTACCGGTGCTTATCGACGTCACGACCAAGGACAAGACACTGCTGAGCATTGTCGACGCGGGTCCACCGAAACTGGAAGAAGGCGAAGTCGCCAACGCTGATACCGCGTACACCGCTTTTCAACGCGGCTGGTTCCTGACCGCGCTCGGTCTTGCGACCCCTTTGGCGGAACAGGGCGACAAGGCCGCCCAGGCCCTGCTAGGCGTGCTGCACGAGGCCGGGCTCGGCATTCATCAGGACAAGGCCAAGGCTGCCGACTGGTACAGCCTGGCCGCCGCCAAGGGTGATACCGGCTCTGCCATGCAGCTGGCCCAGCTCTATCTGCTCGGCACCGGTGTCGAGGTCGACAAGAAGAAGGCAGCGGACCTGTTCGAAGAGGCTGCCAACGCGGGCAATGCGTCTGCGCTCTACAATCTCGCCCTGCTCTACGAGGAAGGCGAAGGCCGCCCCTTCGACGAGAAGAAATCGCGAGAACTTCTGGAAGAAGCCGCCCAGCTAAACGATCCGGAAGCGCAATACGCGCTCGGCCTCTCCTATCTGGAAGCCCAGACCGGGCTGAACGACCCCGGCCTGGGTGCGTTCTGGCTCGGCCGTGCAGCCCGCCGCGGACACACCTCGGCGCAGGTTTACTACGGCATTCTGCGGTTCCAGGGTAAAGGCGTCGACCCGAACGAGACGGAAGCCGCCGACTGGTTCGAGCGGGCCGCCACGTCCGGCAACCCGGTCGCGATGAACCGGCTGGCGCGGACCTATGCCTACGGTCGTGGTCGGGAACAGGATTTTGCCGCCGCAGCGGGCTGGCACCTGATTGCGCGCACCTTGGGTGTTTCCGATTTCTCGCTCGACCGGATTATCGAAAGTCTGGACGAAACAACAATGGATGAAGCGCGCAAGCTGGCTGAACAATATTCGGCCACATTGATGGCCCCGTCGGAGGAGCCCGGCAAGGAATCTCCGTAAACCTTGCGAGGAAGCGCGGAATCGTAAGGATGTTTGCCTTTTTTCCTTGAACTCCACCGGCTTTTGTGGTGGACAGGCGCGAGCAAATTTCAGGCGCATCGGCGGCCCGCCGGTCTCGCCCTGCTAAAGGTTCTGTTGAGTTTTGGAGTTTTGTCGTGGTTTGGGTGGAGTTTCCACCGGACGCGGCGGATTTCTAATGGTCAACAGACCCTAAGATCCAAACAAATCAAACAGTCGGTCGTTCCATGAAAATCAACGGAAACGAAATAAAGCCCGGTAACGTGCTTCAGCACCAGGACACGCTTTGGGCGGTTGTCAAAGTCCAACACGTCAAGCCAGGCAAAGGCGGTGCCTTCGCACAGGTTGAAATGAAAAACCTGCTCGATGGCCGCAAGCTCAACGAGCGTTTCCGCTCCGAAGACAAGGTCGAGCGCGTCCGTCTGGAGCAGAAAGACTTCCAGTATCTCTTCACCCAGGAAGACATGCTGATTTTCATGGACACCGAAACCTACGAGCAGCTGGAACTTCAGGCTGATTTCGTTGGCGACCGCGCCGCTTTCCTGCAGGACGGCATGATGGTGACCGTGGAACTGCATGAAGAGCGCCCGATCGGCATCACCCTGCCGCAGTTCGTGACCCTGGAAATCCGGGAAGCCGACGCGGTGGTAAAGGGCCAGACCCAGTCTTCGTCCTACAAGCCCGCGCTCATGGAAAACGGCGTCCGCGTGATGGTACCTCCGTTCATCACCGCCGGCGAAAAGATCATCGTCGACACCGGTTCACTGGAATACGTCCGCCGCGCGGACTGATCTCCTCCCGGCAAGACTTCAAATTGGCGCGCCCGGATTTTGCCGGGCGGCGCCCAACAACAAGTGACAAACAATGGCCCGCACAGCTCTCCTCAACGTGATGGTTCAAGCCGCAACGAAAGCCGGACGCTCTCTGGTTCGCGATTTCGGTGAAGTTGAAAACCTTCAGGTGTCCCGCAAGGGACCCGGCGATTTCGTCTCGGCTGCAGACCGCCGCGCCGAGGACATTGTGCGCGCCGAACTGACCAAGGCCCGCCCGACCTTCGGGCTGGTCATGGAAGAAAGCGGTGAAGTCGAGGGAACCGACGGCCAGCATCGTTGGCATGTCGACCCGCTCGACGGCACCACAAACTTCCTGCACGGCATTCCGATCTTCGCCACCTCCATCGCACTGGAACGGGCTGGCGAGATCGTGGCCGGGGTCATCTACAATCCGGTGATGGATGAGCTCTACACCGCTGAACGCGGTCGCGGCGCCTTCCTGAACGACCGTCGCCTGCGGGTTGCCGGCCGAACCGAATTGCATGAGATGGTGTTCGGCACCGGCCTGCCCTTCATCGGGTCGGGCGACCATGGCCGGACACTGCGCGAGCTGCGCTACATCATGCCGGAAGTCGCTGGCATCCGCCGCTGCGGCGCAGCTGCCCTCGATCTTGCCTGGACCGCGTCCGGCCGTCTCGACGGCTTCTGGGAGCGCAACCTGAACAGCTGGGACATTGCGGCCGGCCTCCTGATGGTACGCGAAGCCGGTGGTTTCGTCACCGATCTTCAGGGCAAGAACAAGATGCTGGAAAGCGGCGATGTGGTTGTCGGCAACGAAGACGCCCACAAATACCTGCTTCAGCTTCTGAAAAAGGCGGCAACCCCGGCTCAGGGCTGATTGCCTCCAGCGCTTCCCGGCAGCACCGCGACGCGAACACCCTAATCTTCGAAAAGCGCATCACGCTGACCTGAAAGAGGTGCGGCGCAAACCGCCCACACCGGGAGACGGGCCCCACGGCCCGTCTCTTCATGAGAAGGCCTTTGGATAAACCCGGCGGTTTTCGGGCTTTCCAGACTTTATTCGGGTCTCTTCGGCAATTCGAGGTTTCCAAGCCGTTAAAAATCACGCTATCAATCAGTTACGTCCAATTCAGGTGATTGATAACGCAATATGGCCCGTGAATTTGACCCTTATAGCCTGTCCAGTCCGCGGGCCTATCTGACCTTCATGATCATCTTTCTGGTGATCGTTGCCTTCATCGCCTTCATCCTGTTCCCGCAGATTTCGACGGCCTTCATGAGCAACCCGGGTCTGAATGGCCTGATCGTGCTTGTCGGCGTGTTCGGTGTGCTGCTGCTCTTCGGCCGCGTGATCCGACTGTTCCCGGAAATCTCCTGGGTCAACAGTTTCCGGATCGGCGACCCGGGCCTCGACACGCGTTCGCCGGTGCTGCTGGCGCCGATGGCTGCCCTGCTCGGCAACAAGTCCGGCGACATGGCCCTGACGCCAACCACCGCCCGCTCGATCCTCGATTCCATCGGAATGCGTCTTGAGGAAAGCCGCGAGATGTCGCGCTACCTCACAGGCCTCCTGGTGTTCCTCGGCCTGCTCGGCACGTTCTGGGGTCTGCTGCAGACCGTCAGCTCGGTCGGCGCGACCATTCAGTCGCTCGACGTCGGTTCGGGTGATGCCAATGTGATCTTCGAAGATCTGAAAGCTGGCCTGGAAGCGCCGCTCTCTGGCATGGGCACGGCCTTCTCGTCCTCGCTCTTCGGTCTGACCGGCTCGCTTGTGCTCGGTTTCCTGGATCTGCAGGCGGGACAGGCCCAGAACCGGTTCTACAACGAGCTTGAAGACTGGCTGTCCACGGTTACTGACATCGATCCGGAAGAAAGCCTGTTCAATGCCCCGGACTCACCCGGCGTCGAACAGATACAGGCCTCGATCTCCGCCCTGCAGAAAAGCGTTGAGGAAGGCGGCAGCAAGAATGCCAACCAGGCCATGGCCAACCTGGCCGAAGGCATTCAGGGCCTCGTCAAACATGTGCGCTCCGAACAGCAGATGATGCGCGACTGGGCCGAGGCCCAGGGCGAACAGCAAAAGCGCATCGAAGGGCTCCTGTCCTCGATCGCCGCCGCTTTCGACCGCGCGAAGGAGTAGACGATGGCCGGACTGGCAGGATTGCGCGCTCGCCGAAGGGCCCAGTCGACCGACTACTGGCCCGGCTTCGTTGATGCCATGGCGACACTGCTGCTCGTCATCATCTTCCTGCTGTCCATCTTCATGATCGCCCAGTTCTTCCTGTCGCAGCAGCTTTCGGGCCGCGACACGGTGCTGAACCGGCTGAATGCCCAGATCAGCGAGCTGACGGAGCTTCTCGCCCTGGAGCGCGCCAATTCCGGGGAGCTGGAAGACACGATCCTCGGCCTGCAGGCCAGCCTTTCCGATGCACAGAGCGAACAGACCCGGCTGCTTGGCCTTCTGGAAAACAGTTCCGGTGCAGCCGATGCGGCCGGCGGACGCGCCACCCAGCTGGAAAACCTGCTCGACGACGAACGTCAGATCAGCCAGGACGCCCTTGCCCAGGTGGAGCTGCTCAATCAGCAGATCGCGGCACTACGCCGCCAGATAGCTGCCGCTAACGCTGCTCTTGAAGCTTCCGAGGCAAAGGAAGCCGACAGCCAGGCCAAGATCGCCAGCCTCGGCAAGAGGCTGAACGCCGCACTGGTTCAGCGCGTGCAGGAACTGTCGCGCTACCGCTCGGACTTCTTCGGCCGCCTGCGCGAAATCCTGTCCCAGCGTTCCGACATCTCCGTTGTTGGCGACCGGTTCGTGTTCCAGTCCGAAGTGCTTTTCGACAGCGGTCAGGAAGACATCAATCCGGAAGGCCGGCAGGAGCTCGACAAGCTTGCAGACGCCATCCAGGAACTCAGCGGTCAGATCCCGGACGAGATCAACTGGGTGCTGCGTGTCGATGGCCACACCGACGCCCGCCCCCTGTCGGGCACCGGACGCTTGCGTAACAACTGGGAACTCTCCGCCGCCCGCGCCATTTCCGTGGTCCGCTACCTGATCGAACGCGGCGTCGACCCCAAGCGGCTTGTCGCAGCCGGGTTCGGCGAATTCCAGCCGCTGGAAGAAGGCGAAACACCGGACGCCCTGGCCAAGAACCGCCGGATCGAACTGAAACTGACGGAACGCTGAGACTCACGTCAGCTCAACGGATCCTGAGGAATGCACGCGTGATGTCGGGCGAACCGGGCATGCCGGCTTGACTTTTCCGCCCTCAGACGGACTTTTCAATTTCATGCAGATCCTCAAAGGCCATTGGCAGCTCATCCTCATTACCGCCGTGATGTTCCTCTTTTGGAACACCTTCCTGGTCGTGCCCTTGAAGATCCTGATCGTCTATCTGCATGAATTGTCACACGCGCTGGCGGCCATCCTGACCGGTGGTTCCGTGGAGGAAATCTCTCTCTCGCCCTGGCAGGGTGGCCATGCGATCACACGCGGTGGCAGCAGGTTCCTGACGCTGACAGCCGGGTATCTCGGCTCGCTTGCCATCGGCATGGCACTCTTGATGATTGCCCTGAAAACAAATGCAGACCGCATCGTGCTGGGCCTGCTCGGTGCCTTCACCTTGCTGGTCGCGCTGCTCTATATCCGCGATCTCTTTGCCCTCGCCTTCTGCATCGGCACCGGTGTGGCCATGCTGGTGGCTGCCCGGTTCCTCAGTGTCACGGTCAACGACCTGATCCTGCGCGTCATCGGCCTGACCAGCATCCTCTACGTGCCTTTCGACATTTTCGACGACACCATCCGTCGCTCAGGTGCCCGTTCCGATGCCTACATGCTGGCGGAAGAGTTTGGCGGCCCCACGATTTTCTGGGGTGCACTCTGGCTGCTGGCAAGCCTCGCCATCATCTACCTGTGCCTCAGACACGGCCTCGGGAAGAGCAGCAACGTCGATTTCGGAAAGCGCGTTCAAAAGGGCTAGCGATTGCCGCTTGACCTGACCAACCGCAACGGATGACCCTTGGCGGACACATCCTTACCGGAGACCGCCATGCTGGATCTGCGCCCCAATTGTGAATGCTGCAACAAGGACCTTCCACCGGAATCCGAAGAGGCCTTTATCTGTACTTTCGAATGTACGTTCTGTGAGGACTGCGCCCAAAATGTCCTCAATGGCGCGTGCCCCAACTGCGGCGGCAATTTTCAGCAACGCCCAATTCGGCCGGCAGCAGCCCTGCTGCGCCACCCAGCTTCGACACAACGGATTTTCAAGCCGGAAGGCTGTGGCCAGGGCACCTAGGGCGACGGCCTAGAGCAGATTGCCCCCGACAAAGATCACCAGAAGGCCTGCGCCGCTTGCGGCCAGCCTCTGCAAGGGCTTCCTGAAGCCAATGACCCCGTAGGAAACAAGGCCCAGCCCGAGGCCGACCTTGGCCGTGGCAAGCAGCGCCGGCAGCGGGCGGGCCGCAAGCTCCAGCACCGCCGGATTGGCGACCATGGCCAGAGGAATGATGTAGAGGCCAATGCCGAGCGCCATGGCGGAAAGAGCTACCTTCAGCCAGTTTTCGCCAATCATCCCGGCGGCGATGAAGACGGCTCCGCAGACAGGCGGCGTGATGGTCGACAGCAGCGCGAACCAGAAGACGAAAAGGTGCGCCTGCAAGGGTTCCAACCCCTGCTGCATCAAGGCCGGTCCGGCAACGGAAACACAGATGACATAGGCCGCGGTCGTCGGCACTTCCATGCCGAGGATCAGACAGGCAAGCGCGGTCAGGAACAAGGACGGCCACAGGTAACCGCCCGACCCGGACAGAATGAGCGAGGTGATCTTGACGCCGAGCCCGGTTATCGCCAGCACGCCGATGATGATCGAGGCACAGACGATGATCACCGCGATGACCGATACCTGACGAGCCGAGTTCAAAGCCGCGCTTTCCAGCCGCAGCAGGATGTCCTTGAGTGCAAAGGTTCCTTGGGCGTTGAAGAAAAGCAGCGCAAACCCGGCCAGAATGGCAATGCAGGCGGCGTATTGCGGTGTATAGCGCGCGACGAACATGCCCCACAGCAGCACGGAGAACGGCACCAGGAAGAAGGCTGAGGTAATGGCCACCTGGCGTATTTGCGGCTGATCGCCCTGGTCGATGGCAGCAAGGTCATACCGCTTAGCATAGGCATTGATGCCCACCCAGACCGCGAAGAAATAAAGAATTGCCGGCAGCAAGGCCGCTGCCATGATCTGGGTATAGGGCACCCGTGTCAGCTCCACCATGACGAAGGCCCCTGCCCCCATCAAAGGCGGCATGATCTGGCCGCCGGAGGACGCAACTGCCTCGACGGCTGCCGCCAGTTTTTTCGGGTAGCCGAGCCGCGTCATGGCCGGAAGAGTGATTGCACCGGTGGAAGCCACATTGGCGGACGCGGAGCCTGAAATGGAGCCGAACAGCGCCGAGGACAACACGGACACCTTGGCCGCCCCGCCCTTGAGCCGGCCCGCCGCGGCAGCAGCGACGTTCATGAACCCTTGTCCGGCTTCCCCGGCATTCAGAACAGCGCCGAAAATCACGAAAATGGCGACCACGCCCACCGAGACACCAGTCAGGCTTCCCCAGACCCCACCTTCAGCAATGGTCAGCGTGCCGAGAAAACTCGCAAGCGGCGTGCCGGAGTGACCGAATTCACCCGGAATATGCTGACCGAACATGCCATAGGCCAGTGCCAGCGCCGCCACCACCGGCAACGGCCAGCCGATTGCGCGACGCGCGCCTTCAAGCACAACCAGCAACAAGACACCGGCCATCCAGAACTGGAAGTCACCTTCCAGAAAGCCGTATTGGTCCGAAAGCGCGGATTGGTTGGCCACGATCCACAGACAGACGGCCACACCTGCAGCACACAGGACCGCACCGCTCACGCGCGTGAAAAAACCGCCTTTGGCAAAGATGAAGATCCATGGCAGGGCAAGTGCAAGATGAAGCGGCCGGCTGACGAGGTTCGGCACCAGACCGGAGAAGATCAGCCCGAGATGAAATACGACAAGCGCCGTTGCAAGAAGAAGCATGGCCATTCGCTGGAAAGGCGATGTCGCGGTGTCACCACTGATCATGGGCTGGTATTTCTATCTGGTTGCGCAGCTTAGCGGCCGAAGGGGCGACATCCTGCTGCACGGTTTCATTCTGTCAGAGCGCGGTCCTGCGCAAGGCAGGAAACTGATGCTTTTGGACAGTCCTGGAATGGGCCGGTGGACGATTTTCGCCGGACCACTTAGTGTGCTCGAACGATACGGGGCGCCATTTTCCGGCAGATCCTGCCATGGCACCCCGCGTTCGGTCTTGTGATTTACTTTTGGGCGTCGGTCAATTCGATGCCGGCTTCCTGATAGTAGCGTGCGGCACCCGGGTGGATCTTGCCGGTGATATTGGCCATCAGTGCCTGATCGACTCCGTTCCACCACGGGGCTTCTTCGCCCATCTTGGCTTTTTCGTCCCAGAAGGTCTTGGTCAGGGCATAGGCTGTGTCGTCGTCCATGGCGCTGGTCGTATAGGCAACGACCGGCAGCGAGGTGGTGACGATGTCCTCGGCCTGACCGGCATAGGTCCCGGCCGGAATGACCAGTTTAGAACGCTTGGTTTCGGCAATCTGGTCGTCGCTGAGCGAAAGCACTGTCACGTCCGCGGAGGCAGCCGCCTCGATAACATTCGGCGCGGGCCAGGAACCGGCGGTCACGAAACCATCGATCTGGCCATTCTTGAGCGCGGCAACCGCATTGGAAAGTTCCGCGTCAGCGATGTTCACCTTGCCTTCGAGACCGAACATCTTGAGATATTTTTCGCCTTCCGTCGCACCGAAGGAGCCCTTGCCGAGAAGGATCGTCTTGCCTTCCATCCCGGCAAAGTCGGAAACACCGCTATCGGCCGACATGACGAAATGCATGGTCAACGACGGGATCGGGAACAGGGCACGGATTTCATCGAACTTCGGATCGCCCTTGCCTTCGAACATGGCCTTGCCGCCCTGGGCAAGGGAAACGAGCGCTGGCGGCGTCGTGAACACATAGTCACCACCGCGCGCCTTGGCTTCCATCACGTTCTGAACGGAGCCCTGGCTTTCTTCCACGGTGACAATCATGTCGCCATTGCTGCCGGCCTTGATGGCTTCCGCGATCTGGACACCCATCTGGTAATAGGAGGAACCGGTCTTGGCGGATTTATAGGTGATCCGCGTTTCCGCGTGAGCCTGGAACGAGCCAAAGGCGAGGGTCAGGCCAAAGGCAAGTTTCAAAAGTCTGTAGGTCATGAGCGTCTCCCAAATTTTTCAGGGAGATTATTGTGTGATCCTCAACGTGGCAACGCGTTTTCATATGATCTGGGTACGGCTCATGTCGAAAATTCAGCCATTCCACACCCTGGGCGGGCAAGCCGGAAACATGCGTCTGGAAGGCCAAACAAAAACCGCCGGCTGAACTCAGCCGGCGGTTCCAGAATTTGCAGAAAGCAGGAAGCGATCAACGGTTTTCGTCGTCTTCTTCGTCTTCGTCCTGAGCTTCGCTCTTCAGCGAGTTCAGTTTGGCGAACACGGCATCGGCGTCGATTTCCTCTTCTTCCTCGCGCTGGATCGGCTTGGACGGATCGAGCGAGAAAGCAGCTGCGATAGCGTCTTCGCTTGTGCTGTCTTCGACGGACATCAGGGTCTCGTTCACTTCGCCTGCCATCGGCAGCGGAGCATTCTTCGCCGCCTTTTCGACTTCCATGTCCAGCTCAAGCTGGCTGCACAGGCCCAGGGTAACCGGGTCGGACGGCGTCAGGTTGGCAGAGTTCCAGTGGGTCCGGTCGCGGATTGCGGCAATGGTCGGCTTGGTAGTGCCGACAAGGCGCATGATCTGCGCATCCTTCAGTTCCGGATGGTTGCGCACCAGCCACAGGATCGCATTCGGACGGTCCTGACGACGGGACACCGGCGTGTAACGCGGGCCCTTGCGCTTGGATTCAGGCACGACCACCTTCGAACCCTGAAGCTTCAGCTGATAGTTCGGATCTCTCTGAGCCTTTTCGACTTCTTCACGGGAGAGCTGGCCGGTCAGGATCGGATCAAGGCCCTTGATCCCCTGTGCGGCTTCGCCATCGGCAATTGCCTTCACTTCAAGCGGGTGCAGTTTGCAGAAGGAGGCGATCTGAGTGAAACTCAGCGCGGTATTGTCCACGAGCCAGACGGCGGTTGCCTTCGGCATAAGCGGCGTGTTCGCCATCAGATAAATTCCTCTCGTCTGCTCCCTCGCCCGGCAGGGCGAAAAAGCGGTGTTCCTTGATCAGTTTCCTGGAAAGTGGCCGGAATATATGTCGAAAAACACGGAAACGCAAATACTCGCGTAACAATCGCGCAGTTGCAGGTTTCCATCCGGCATCAGACATCCACCGTCAGGACGATTTTTCCAATATGGCCAGAGCCTTCCATGCGCCGATGGGCTTCCGCAGCCTCGGCCAAGGGGTAGGTGGAATCCATCACGGGCGCGACTTTGCCCGATTCGAGCAGCGGCCAGACCTTCTCCTTCAGGCTTTCGGCGATTGCCGTCTTGAACGCGTCGCTGCGTGGACGCAGCGTCGACCCCGTATGGGTCAGGCGCTTGACCATCAGGCGAGAGAAATTGACGTTCTCCGCAATGCCGTTCAGCGTCGCGATCTGGCAGATACGTCCTTCGACCGCCGCCGCTTTCCAGTTCCGTTCAACATAGTCACCACCGACCATGTCCAGGATCACGTCAACCCCTTCGCCGCCCGTGATCTCCAGGATCACCTTTTCGTACTCCGCTTCACGGTAGTTGATGGCGTGGTCCGCGCCGAGCTTTTGCACCGCCTCGGCCTTTTCCGCAGACCCGACGGTGGTGAAGACTTCGGCGCCGAAAGCCTTCGCGAGCTGGATTGCCGTCGTGCCGATACCCGAGGTACCGCCATGCACCAGGAAGCGCTCTCCGCTTTTCAGGCCGCAGCGATCGAACACATTGGTCCAGACAGTGAAGAAGGTTTCCGGAACTGCTGCGGCCTCTACCATGGAAAGCCCCTTGGGAACCGGCAGGGCATGTCCCTCCGGCACCTTGCAGTAGGTCGCATAGCCGCCGCCAGGGGCAAGCGCCGTTACCTTGTCACCGATCTTGTGCCGACCTGCTCCCTCGCCCAGAGCCACCACTTCGCCAGAGACCTCTAGCCCCGGCAGATCGGACGCGCCCTTCGGCGGCGGATAGGCCCCCTTTCGCTGCAGGACATCCGGCCGGTTGACACCGGCAGCCGCCACCTTGATCAGGATCTCACCTTGTCCCAATTCGGGAATGGACCGCTCTTCAACGCGCAGAACCTCCGGTCCTCCGGGCTCTGAAATGGCAACGGCGGTCATGCGATCCGGCAGATTCTGCATAGGGGCGTTTCCTTTTTTGGTTCATTTTGGGACTGGCTAGGCCAACTGTGCCTGGCATATGGTAAATCGAGCGTCTGTCTATTTGCAGGAAAACAGCCCGGCGAGGCAACCCGCCCGGGCTCGGGTTAAATAACGGTCGGAAACGCGGCCGGACCCCGATCCGGGACCGCAGAGGAGGAAACCGATGAACCTGTTTGATGAAGATGTCCCCAAAAAATCACCACTTGGCGTGGTTGCCGTAGGGGAAGAACTGTCTCGTCTTTCCGAGGCGGAGCTGCAGGAACGGATCGAAGCCCTGAAGGGTGAAATTAACCGTACCCAGAAGGAGCTTGAGCAACGCGGCACTATTCGCGATGCAGCCAACTCAGTTTTCCAGAAGTGACCCTGTAAATTATTACAAAACTTGAGTTTATGTCCTTTTTTGACACGCACTTACAGTAAAGCTGATAGGTAAAAATTTACTCGTTTACCTCTTATTAATCTTTCTAAAATATAAACATAGTCATCCAGTCATCTGGATGTGAGTGGCTCCTGTCCACTCTGTTTGACGCCTCCCTGTTAAAGACTCAGAGCCGCAACCATGCGGCTCTTTTTTTTGCCAACGCCTCATAGTATCTTGTCAATGTTCTGGTTAATGGCCGTTTACATGTCCGTTTGGCACGCGCTTTGCTGGATACAGGCCATGAAGACCTGCTTCGTTCCAAAAAGGAACACCTGAAACGGGATGTCATATCCCGGGACAGACCAAGAAGAGATGGCAGGATAACCGGAAGAGTAATTGAGGCTTAGCAATCCTATGACGGACGACATCAAAAAAGCCGGTGACACAGGAAGCGCAGTTCATATCGGGCATCACCTTGCCAGCTCCGACAGCTTCCAGAGCCTGTTTCAGGAAGGCATGTCGCTGGTCGAGGAAACCGCAATGTACCTGGACGGCAACGGCCGCGAAGAAGCCAAGCAGCTTCCGCGCCCCGCCTCCCTCGCCTACGCGACGGAGTCCATGCGTCTGACCACGCGGCTCATGCAGCTGGCTTCCTGGCTGCTGCTGCAGCGTGCGGTCAACGAGGGCGAGATGTCCCGTGAGCAGGCCGGCAGCGAGAAGAACAAGGTTCGCCTCGACAAGCTGTCCACAGCCGCAGGCGGCCCAACCTGGACTGATCTGCCGGAAACGTTGCGCGAGCTGGTCGACCGCTCTTCCCGGCTGCAGGAACGCGTCGTCCACCTCGACAAGATGCTTTACCGCAAGGACGCAGAGCAGGTCGAGGAAGCAACGAACGACAATCCGGTCGCTTCCCAGATCAACAAGCTGCACGCCGCATTCGGCAAGTTCGGCTAAGTCCGATCAACCTCTTTCGAATTCGAAAAGCCGCCGCAAGGCGGCTTTTTGTTTTGGGTGAGCCTGCGCCGGATCCTAGTAAAGCCCCAGGACGCCTCCCGAGTAGCGAAGCGTAGATCCGAAACCTGCTCTCAACGCCAAGTGCCGAAGCGCCAGGGTTTGCTGATGAAGATCAACACGCTCCAGTTTTCTGGCCAAGTCTCTAGCCAGGTCTCTGGTCAGCTCTCTGGCCAGCCCTCAGGAAACAGGTAGACCCAGGATCTCGCGGTGCTCGCCCGGGGTGACATTGTATTTGCTGCGCTTCCTGCGGGCCTCAAAACACAAAAAACCCGGCCAGAGGCCGGGTTTTTCGTTTGAAACTGTCGTGGCTGAAGCTTAGGAGCCCAGGAAGCCAGCGAACTTGTTCTTGAAGCGGGACACGCGGCCGCCGCGGTCCATCAGCTGACGGTCACCACCGGTCCATGCCGGGTGGGACGTCGGGTCGATGTCGAGCGTCAGGGTGTCGCCTTCCGCACCATAAGTGGAGCGGGTGGTGTATTCGGTGCCATCGGTCATGACGACCTTGATGGTGTGGTAGTCGGGATGAATATCCGCTTTCATGGCCGGTCCTTTCAAGCGCCCTGTGACAACCTTCCGGGAAAGCCGCCAAGCAAACGCAAAACGAAATGAGGGGCCGCCGATCCGGTTGCGGACGCCGCCCTCAGAAACATGAGGCGGGGATATACCCCATGGAAGGAGCCAAGACAAGGGGCAAATTCTGGCAATTTCCAGCTATCTCCGGCAAAGGATTTCAACCCCTCGCCGACGCGGCCCGCTTTCCTCCGGCAAAGCCCTTTTAAAGCTCTTGGCGGCTTTGTCCAAAGTCATTGTCCGCACTGCGGAACATGCTAAGACGGGAAGGAACAACAAGGAGACCCCAGTGGCCGACGCCCCTGCCAACGAAACCCAACCCCCATCCGGAAAGTCCCGCAGATCGCTTCGCCCGCTTACCCGGCTGCTGCCGTATCTCTTCCGGCACAAGACCATGGTTGCAGCGGCAGTCGCAGCCCTGTTCTCGGCCGCCGTCATAACGCTTGTTCTTCCTGCGGCGGTCCGCCGGATGATCGACTTCGGCTTCGGCGCCGATGACCCCGCGCTGGTCAATTCCTATTTCGCCGTGCTGATCGGCGTGGTGTGCGCTCTCGCAACTGCCAGTTCCGTCCGCTATTTCCTGGTCATGTGGATTGGCGAACGGGTCGTCGCCGATGTGCGCTCCGATGTCTTTGCTCATATGACCAGGCTCAGCCCGGTCTTTTACGACAGCGCCAAATCCGGAGAAATCCTCTCCCGTTTGACGGCCGACACCACCCAGATCAAGGCTGCCTTCGGCTCCAGCGCATCGCTTGCCATGCGCAACCTGATCATGTTCCTGGGCGCTGCCGTGATGATGGTCGTCACCAGTCCACGGCTTTCCGTCATCGTTCTGGCAGCTATCCCGGTCATTCTCATTCCCATCCTCGGCTTCGGGCGCCAAGTGCGCAGAAGGTCCCGCTTTGCCCAGGATACCCTTGCTGAAGCGTCTGCCTATGCAAGCGAGATGTTGGGCTCGGTCCGCACGCTTCAGGCCTTTACCCATGAAAGCCGCAGCGCAGGCCGCTACGCAGATGCCGTCAATGCCGCCTTCCAGGCTGCCCGTCAGGCAATCGTCGCCCGCGCTGCGCTGACCGGCTTTGCCATCATGGTGATCGGGGCCAGCATCGTCGCCGTCCTCTGGATCGGTGCGAGCGACGTCTTCTCCGGCAGGATCACCGGCGGTGAACTCAGCCAGTTCCTGCTCTATTCCATTCTGGCGGCCGGATCCCTGGCTGCCCTCTCCGAAGTCTGGGGCGAACTCTCACAGGCAGCCGGCGCGGCAGAACGCCTGTCGGAACTTCTGGAAATCCAGCCGGAAATCGCCGCACCTGAAAACCCGGTCAGCCTGCCTGAGACGCCACGCGGCGAGATTGTCTTCCAGGACGTGTCCTTCGCCTATCGCAACGCGGAGAAAATGCCCGTCGTCCGCGACCTCAGCCTCACCATATCGCCGGGCGAAACCGTGGCCGTGGTCGGACCTTCCGGCGCAGGCAAGTCGACCCTCTTCAGCCTGCTGATGCGGTTCTACGATCCTGTCTCGGGTGACATCCGCCTCAATGGCGTTGCCCTGCCAGACCTCGACCCGGAAGACCTGCGCCGCCATATCGCACTGGTGCCGCAGGACACGGCTATCTTTGGCGCCAGCATTGCGGAAAACATCGCCTACGGACGCCCGGACGCCAGCCAGGAAGAAGTCATCGCCGCCGCTGAAGCAGCGCTTGCGGCCCCTTTCATCGAGAAGATGTCGGACGGCTACGACACCATCGTCGGCGAACGCGGCATTACTCTTTCCGGCGGCCAGCGCCAGCGCATTGCCATTGCCCGTGCCGTCCTGAAACACGCACCCGTTCTGCTGCTGGACGAAGCCACAAGCGCGCTCGATGCGGAAAGCGAAAATCTGGTCCAGCAAGCCCTCGACCGGCTGATGGAGAACCGGACCACGCTGGTGATCGCGCACCGGTTGGCAACGGTTCTCAAGGCAGACAGGATCGTGGTGATGGAAAACGGCCGGATTGTCGAAACCGGGACACACGGCGAACTGACCGCTGCCGGTGGCCTTTATGCCAAATTGGCGAGGCTCCAGTTTGGTGCCGAGCTGGACGCGGAAACCGCATAGCCCGTCAAACGTGAAAAGGGCGGCACGATTGCCGCCCTTCTTGGCTGATGAATGCCGATGTCAAATCACGCGTCGTCGGGAACCGCGACCGTGTAGTTGAGCGGCATGCGGCCGCCGTCGGCGAAGATCGTCTGACCGGTGACGTAGCTGGCATCGCTGGACGCCAGGAACGCGGCGACGCTGGCGATTTCGGACGGTTCACCGACGCGCAGCATCGGCGTCCGCGACAGGATGCGGTTCTTCGCCGCCGGATCGCTGTTCACCGACGCCAGCATCTCGGTCATGATCGAGCCCGGCCCGATGGCGTTGACGCGGATACCGTACTGGGCAAGCGACAGGGCGGTCGTCTTGGTCAGCTGCGACATGCCACCCTTGGAAACGCAGTAGGGGATCTGGTTGGGGATCGCGAGCACCGAGTTGACCGACGACATGTTGACGATGCAGCCCGGCTCGCCACCGTTCTGAACCTTTTCCACCATGTGGCGGGCAACGGCCTGCGAGCACAGGAAAGCGCCCTTCAGGTTGATCGACAGGACGCGCTCGAAATCCTCTTCTTCCAGGTCGAGGAAATCCGCGCCGACCACGATGCCGGCGTTGTTGACCAGCACATCGATATCGCCATAGGCGTTCAGCGTTTCGGCAACCAGATTGCGAACGTCCAGACGTTCAGCGACGTTGCAATGGATGTACATTGCCTCGCCCTGCGATTTCAGATCTTCAGCCGCGGCTTCACCGGCTTCGTCATCCACATCGGCAATCACGACCTTCGCGCCATCGGCGACAAAGCGCTTGGCGACTGCAAATCCGATCCCACGGGCTGCCCCGGTAATGATGGCGACCTTATTCTCCAAAGACACGGAAACCTCACGGCTGCTTGAGTTTAATTCTGATGCGCAAATAGCGCGGGCCGCTTCGCGGCGGCCCGACATTAAGTGTCAAAAACGGCTGTGTCGATGGCTGTTATCGCCCTCCAGCAACGTCACCTGGTCAATTCAGACAGAAATCCCGTGTGTTTTGAGCGCTTCGGTAATCTCGTCCAGGATTGCCGGATCATCGATCGTGGCCGGCATTTTCCAGCTTTCTCCGTCGGCGATCTGGCGCATGGTACCTCGAAGGATCTTCCCGGAACGCGTTTTCGGCAACCGGTCGACGGTGATCGCGATCTTGAACGCCGCCACCGGGCCGATCTTGTCGCGCACCAGCTTGATAAGCTCCTTCTCGATCTCGTCGTGGGTCCGGTCGACACCGGCTTTCAGAACAACGAACCCGCAGGGAAGCTGGCCTTTCAGTTTGTCTGCAATGCCGATGACGGCACATTCGGCAACATCGGGATGCGTGGCCAGCACCTCTTCCATGCCGCCCGTCGACAGTCGGTGGCCGGCAACGTTGATGATGTCGTCGGTCCGCGCCATGATCGACAGATACCCGTCGTCATCAATGATCCCGGCATCCGCCGTCTTGTAGTACCCGGGGAACTCGGCGAGATAGGCATCGAAGAATCGCTTGTCCGCATTCCACAAAGTCGGCAATGAACCCGGCGGCAGCGGCAGTTGCACCACGATGTTGCCAAGCGTATTGGCGCCCAGCGGATGGCCGGCATCGTCCAGCACCTGAACGTCGTAGCCGGGCATCGGCACGGTGGGAGACCCCGGCTTGACCGGCAACTGGCCGAGACCAACCGGATTGCCGACGATGCACCAGCCGGTTTCCGTCTGCCACCAGTGGTCGATCACCGGCACCTGCAATTGGTCGATGGCCCAGTTGACCGTTTCAGGGTCCGCACGCTCCCCCGCCAGAAACAGGGACCGGAACTGGGATAGGTCATATTTCTGGATCAGCTCCCCTTTCGGGTCTTCCTTGCGAATCGCCCTGAAGGCGGTCGGCGCCGTGAACAGCGATACGATGTTATGGTCGGAAATAACCCGCCAGAACGTTCCCGCATCCGGCGTCCCCACAGGCTTGCCCTCGAAAACGATCGTGGTGCAGCCGTGCAATAGCGGCGCGTAGCAGATGTAGGAATGGCCAACCACCCAGCCGACGTCTGATGCCGCCCAGAAAACTTCCCCCGGCTGAATGTCGTAAAGGTTCTGCATCGACCATTTCAGCGCCACCATGTGGCCGCCGTTATCGCGAACGACGCCCTTCGGCTGACCGGTCGTGCCGGAAGTGTAGAGAATATAGAGCGGGTCGGTTGCCTTCACCGGAACCGGCGCGATCCTGCGCCCGGCCGCGACAGCATCTGCCTGAAGAGCTCCGAGATCGTGGTCCCTGCCCGCTTTCAGGTCCGCCGTCAGTTCCTCGCGCTGGAAGACGAGGCAGCTGTCCGGCTTGTGCCTGGCAATATCGATGGCCTGATCGATCAGGGGCTTGTAGGCAATGACGCGGCCCGGCTCGATGCCGCAGGACGCTGCGATGATTGCCTTCGGGGTCGCATCATCGATTCGCGTTGCCAGCTCGTTGGCGGCGAACCCGCCGAAAACGACGGAATGAATGACACCAAGACGCGCGCAAGCCAGCATCGCCATCACGGCCTGGGGGATCATCGGCATGTAGATGATGGCCCGGTCGCCCTTGACGAGGCCCTGGTCGGCCAGCACGCAGGCCATGGCCTCCACTTCCTCCAGAAGCTCCGCATAGGTGTAGCTTGCCGTCCGTCCGGTAATCGGGCTGTCGTAGATAAGTGCCGGCTGGCCGGGACGACCGCGCTCCACGTGCCGGTCCAGGCAGTTGTAGCAGGTGTTGCACTCCCAATCCGGATACCAGCGGCCATATTGCCCCTGATCTGGATCGAACACCTTGTCGACCGTCGAGACCCAGTCGATTTCCTCAGCAGCCTCTTTCCAGAACCCGAGCGGATCCTGTTTCCAGCCCTGGTAGATCTCGTGATACCGGCTTGCCATGACAATGTCCTCCCAAACACAAGCCCGGAGACACAGCTCCGGCTTTTGCGGCCTAGAGTGCTGTAAGGGCACCTGAAATTGCAAGCCTCCGCTTATAGGCAATTCGGCCTTCGGGACTTTACGTAAGCACTCTGGCATGATTGTCTGCCGGGCCTGTCCGTTCTACTCCTCGCGTTTCTCAGCACATGATCCCAATTACTGATCCCTGGTTCTATGCGGCCGCCATTCCGTCGGTCTTTCTGGTCGGCCTGTCCAAGGGCGGGTTCGGCGGCACCTTCGCCATGCTTGGAGTGCCGATCATGGCGCTCGTCATTTCGCCGCTGCAGGCCGCCGGCATCATGTTGCCGATCCTGATCGTGATGGACATTGTCGCGCTGATTGCCTATCGCGGCCGTGCTGACTGGAAAACCCTCAGCATTCTGCTGCCCGCGGCCGTGATGGGCATTGGCATCGGCTGGGCCACGGCCGCCTATGTCAACGACGCCTTCGTCATCTTCCTGATCGGCATAATGTCCCTGGCCTTCGTCGCCGATTATCTCTTCAAGCAGCGCAAGATCACCACCGCGAGCGGCCACAATCTGCCGAAAGGAACGTTCTGGGGCATGATGGCAGGCTTCACCAGCTTCATCAGCCACACCGGCGGCCCACCCTTTCAGATGTACATGCTGCCGCTGCGCATGGCGCCCATGCTGTTTGCCGGAACGGCGGTCATCTTTTTCGCCACCGTGAACGCGATCAAGCTGGTGCCCTATTTCCTGCTGGGACAATTCGACGCCACCAACCTGTCGACTTCCGTCACGCTGTTTCCAGTTGCGCTGGTGGCAACACTTGTCGGCGTCTGGCTGGTGCGCATCGTCAAGGCGGAAATGTTCTACGCCATCATCTATATCTTCATGGGCGTGATCGGCGCCAAGCTGACTTATGATGGAATTGTCGGCCTTCTTGCCTGACAAGGCGTGCAGGGTGGATCGTCTAAGGGGATACCCCCGCCAATGACCAATTGCACGGCAAACCGTTTCCGGTTTTGATACGGCCAAAATCAACCGGTCACCGTGCCTTCCCCCCATGTGGCGGAGGGCACCAGATTGGTCTCAAGACGTTTTTGGCATCCCGTTCCCATCTGCTGGCGGGATGCTTCAGGGAGGATGGTCATGGATGCCAGCGTCAACCCCTTCGCCCGGGGTCTCGACAAGAACACCGCCAATTATGCACCGCTCAGTCCGCTGAGCTTCCTGGCAAGGGCGGCGGATGTGTTTCCGGACACGGTTGCGATCGTCCATGGCCGTCAGCGGACCGACTACCGGACCTTTTACCGGCGGGCGCGCCAGCTTGGATCCGCATTGACGCGGCTCGGAATCGGCAAGAACGATACCGTCAGCGTCATGCTGTCCAATGTGCCCCCGATGCTGGAAGCCCACTACGGGGTGCCCATGGCCGGTGCGGTTCTGCATTCCATGAACACACGCCTCGATGCTGCTATCATTGCCTTCCAGCTCGACCATGCCGATTGCAAGGTGCTGATCACCGATCGTGAATATGCGCCGGTCGTCAAGGAAGCCCTGTCGATTGCGACGGTGACACCTACCGTGATCGACTTTTCCGACACCGAATTTCCGCAGGACGGCGAACGTCTCGGCAGCCTCGACTATGAGGAATTCGTGCAATCGGGCGACCCGGACTTTGCCTGGTCGCTTCCGGATGACGAATGGGATGCGATCGCGCTCAACTACACCTCCGGCACCACGGGCAATCCGAAGGGCGTGGTCTACCACCACCGCGGCGCCTATCTGCTGGCCCAGGCGAATGTGATTACCGCCTCCATGGCCAAGCACCCGGTCTACCTCTGGACCCTGCCGATGTTCCACTGTAACGGCTGGTGCTTTCCCTGGTCCTTGTCGCTTGTCGCCGGAACCCATGTCTGTCTGCGCTGGGTCCGCCCGCAAACCATGTGGGACCTGATTGCCGATGAAGGCGTCACCCATCTGTGCGGCGCGCCGATCATCATGTCGACGCTCCTCAACGCAGCGCCTGAGCACAAGCGCGATCTTGACCGCGAAGTGGAATTCTTCACAGCCGCCGCCCCGCCGCCGGAAAGCGTGCTCGCAGCCATGAAGACCGCCGGTTTCAACGTCACCCATCTCTATGGCCTCACGGAAGTCTACGGCCCGGCGGTCGTCAACGACTGGAAGGTCGAATGGAACGACCTGCCGCTTGCCGAACAGGCACAGAAAAAGGCACGCCAGGGCGTACGCTATGTCGCGCTGGAAGGTCTGACGGTGCTCGACCCGGAAACGCTGGAGCCGGTGCCCGCCGATGGCGAGACCCTTGGCGAGGTCATGTTCCGCGGCAATGTCGTGATGAAGGGCTACCTGAAAAACCCGGAAGCGACCGAGAAGGCCTTCAAGGGCGGCTGGTTCCATTCCGGAGACCTCGGCGTCCTGCACCCCGACGGCTATGTCCAGCTGAAGGACCGGTCCAAGGACATCATCATCTCCGGCGGTGAGAACATCTCCTCCATCGAAGTGGAAGAAGTGCTCTACAAGCACGCCGACGTGCAGGCCGCGGCTGTGGTGGCGAAACCGGACGAGAAATGGGGCGAAACCCCTTGTGCCTTTGTCGAGTTGAAGGAAGGTTCAACGGTTAGCGAGGCCGACCTGATTGCCTTCTGCAGGCAGCACCTTGCCAGCTTCAAGGCTCCGAAGACTGTTGTCTTCTGCGAATTGCCCAAGACCTCGACAGGCAAAATCCAGAAATTCGCCCTGCGCGAGCAGGCAAAGGCGCTCTAGGGGCTGAAAACAAAAACGCCGCGCAATGCGCGGCGTTCAATCTCAGTGGAACTGCCCTCTAATGGAGCGTTTCCTTTTCCCGTATTCGCGTAATCTCATCCTTGATCTTGAGCTTTTGACGCTTCATGTCAGCCAATTGCAGGGAGTCTGTACTCGGATGTAACTGAGCGTCTTCAATCTTGCGTTCCATTTCCGCGTGACGGCGCTCAAGTTCTGCGAGATGCGACTGCATTGACATGGATAACCTCCTGTCTGTTGGCTCAACATTTTCATCGTGCCACAGGAATTCCGGCGTTGTCGATTGTTCTTTGCGCATAGCTTGAGCGTTTCGCCGTCAAATTATGCATTCTCGCTGCTATCCTTAGGAAACCCTGAAGAAGCGGCCCCAATTAAGACACTTAAAACTCACGAAAATTACCCTTGAAAGATTTGCCAGTTCACAAGTTTTCAACATACGAAATCGTGACCTGCACCCCGGTTCGCGTGACGAAAGCAAGGGACTTTTGAAAACCGGCCACCGGCTGGCCTAAGATGATATCTTGCCCGTCATCGGCAAAATGGATTAGGACTTATCTCCTGTTTGGGGGACATAGATGGCGCAGATGGATAGTGATGCGTTGCGTTTGCAACTGGCGCAGCTTCGCCAGGAACACAGAGATCTTGATGCGGCCGTCGAGGCACTCGCCTCAACTTCGAACCAAGATGCCTTGCAGCTGCAGCGGCTGAAGAAGAAGAAACTGATGATCAAGGACCGGATCACGGCACTTGAGGATCAGCTGTTCCCGGACATCATCGCCTGAGCTTGCCTGCCACCGGGTTTCCCGCATCGGCACCCTGCACCCCGAATGTGAATTTCCGACACGAAATCTGCCGATTCGCGCTTGCGATGCGCGGCGCGCTGCCTATACTCCGCGGCTCTTCTGAGCCCGCCGGAAACTGGAGCATTTTATGGCCAAAGCGGATGTCGCCATCATCATGGGAAGTCAGTCGGACTGGCCGACAATGAAACACGCCGCCGACACGCTGGACCAGCTAAGTGTCAGCTACGAGGCACGCATCGTCTCCGCCCACCGCACGCCGGACCGGATGTACGACTTCGCCAAGAGCGCAAAGGCCGAAGGCTTCAAGATCATCATCGCAGGCGCAGGCGGTGCAGCCCATCTTCCAGGCATGACTGCGGCTCTGACGCCGCTGCCCGTCTTCGGTGTTCCGGTCGAAAGCAAGGCGCTTTCCGGCGAGGACAGTCTCCTGTCCATCGTGCAGATGCCCGCCGGCATTCCGGTCGGCACGCTTGCCATCGGCAAGGCGGGTGCCACCAACGCCGCCCTGCTGGCCGCTGCTGTCCTCGCCCTGCATGATCCGGCAATCGACGCCGCCCTTACCGCCTTCCGCGCCGAGCGCACTGCCGCCGTCGCCGAAACGCCATCCAACGACTGAAATAGCCCGACGCGGGCAGGATCCATACCATGAACGCCAAAACCCGTTTGAGCCCAGGCGACACCATCGGCATCCTTGGTGGAGGCCAGCTCGGCCGGATGCTGGCGCAGTCGGCCGCCAGTCTTGGTCTGAAGACACATATCTTCTGTCCGGATCCGAACAGTCCCGCTTTTGACGTCAGCGCCACCTTCACGGTTGCGCCCTATGAGGACATCGACGCGCTTGACCGCTTCGCCTCTTCCGTCGACGCCGTCACCTATGAATTCGAAAACGTGCCGGGCCCGACCGCTGCCCATCTCGACGCCAAGGTTCCGGTGCGTCCCGGTGTACGCGCGCTGGAGGTTTCCCAGGATCGGCTGTTCGAAAAGCAGTTTCTCTCCGGTGCCGGTGTTGCCATTGCCGACTTCGCCGACATTGCCTCGCAGCAGGATCTCGAAGAAGCCGTCGCGCGTTTTGGCGGTAAGGGCGTTCTGAAGACCCGCCGCTTCGGCTATGACGGCAAAGGGCAGCAGATGATCCGCAAGCCCGAGGATGCCGACGGCGCCTTCGAAAAGCTCGGCGCAGTACCGATGGTGCTCGAGGCGCTTATCCCCTTCGAGTGTGAAGTCTCCGTGATTGTCGCACGTGACCTGGACGGCGGCATTGCCTGCTACGACGTTGCCCGGAACCACCACGAAAACCACATCCTGAAGACCTCGACCGTTCCGGCCGGCGTCTCGCAGGCAACGCTGGACGCAGCCCGTGCGATGGCCGGGAAGATTGTTGCCGGTCTGGATTATGTCGGTGTCATGGGCGTTGAAATGTTCCTGGTGCGCGAGGCAGCGGGCGAAAGGCTGCTGGTCAACGAGATTGCGCCGCGCGTTCACAATTCCGGCCACTGGACGCAGGACGCCTGCCTGACGTCCCAGTTCGACCAGCACATTCGTGCTGTCGCCGGCTGGCCTCTTGGCTCTGCAGAGCGGCATTCGGATGCCGTCATGGAAAATCTCATCGGCTTCGACGCCGACAGCTGGCACGAGGTTCTCAAGGAACCCGCCGCCCGTCTGCATCTTTACGGCAAGGCCGAAACCCGCGAAGGCCGCAAGATGGGCCACGTCAACCGGATCTCGGAAAAGTCCTGAACAGGACCATCTGAAAAGGATTGAAAAAGCCCCGGACACGAGCCGGGGCTTTCTGGTTTTGACGCCGATACGTTGCCAAGACGGAGCTGGCTCAGCCGGGCACGAGACCCAGCTTCTCCCGTCGGGCAAAGCGCAGGTTCGCCAGCACCGCGACGGAGGCAAGGCCGCCCGCCAGGCCGCACCAGACACCGACCCCACCCCATTCGGCCACGAAACCAAGTCCAAGCGACAGGCTGATGCCGACGACCCAGTATCCAAACAGGGCATAGAAAAGCGGTATCGTGGTGTCGCCCAGGCCACGCAGGTTATTGACGCCGATAATCTGGCCGCCATCGGCAAGCTGGAACAGTGCTGCGACCGTCAGGAACGAGACGCCATAGGCCATCACTTCCCTGGCTTCAGGGTCGCTGAGGTCGAGATATGCACCCACCAGCTGCTCCGGGATCGTCCAGAAGAGAATGGCAAATAGGCCCATGAACAGCATGGTCACGACCAGCGCGGTCCAGCCGGCGCGGCCAACCCCTTTGTGGTCGTCCCGTCCGGAAGCAAGGCTGACGCGGGTCATGGCGGCCACGGACAGACCGACAGGCACCATGAAGGTGATGGATGCGATCTGCAGGGCGATGCCGTGACCGGCGAGCGGCAGCGTGCCCAGCCAGCCGATCATCACCGACGAGGCCGTGAACAGGGAGCCCTCTGCAATGATGGTCAGTGCAATCGGCGTTCCCAGTCGGACGATCTGGAAGAAGACAGGCCAGTCCGACCGCCAGATACGGCCAAGAATGTTGTAGCGCCGAAGCCTGGGGTGCAGCACGGCATACGCCAGCAGGAACAGGAATGTCGTTGTCGCACTGATGACCGAGGCAATCCCCGCCCCAACCAGTTCCAGGCGCGGGAAACCGAGTTCGCCGAAAATCAGCACATAATCCAGGAACGCATTCGCGATGGCACCGGCAATCGTCGCCCAGAGCACCACCTGCGTCCGTTCCATTACGGTCAGGAAGCCGCGCACGGCCATGATCAACAGAGCCGGCAACATGGTCCATTGCAGATAGACCATGTAGACCCCCGCGAGCCTGGCCAGTTCCGGCTCCTGCCCCAGCATCAGCAGGATAGGCTCTATGAAGATCAGGATGCCCCAGACCGGGATGCAGAACAGGACGGAAATCCAGAAGCCCATGCGCACGGCCCGGCGCAGGTCGCGCAGCTTTTTCTGGCCGCGGGCACGAGCGGCAAGCGGAATCACCGCCTGCAGCACACCCATGCCGAAAAACCAGACCAGCATGTAGAAATTGAAGGCCAGCACGGAGGCAGCAAGCTCCTGCGCGCCAAGACGTCCGATCATCAGAACGTCCGTGGTATTGATGGCCATCTGGGCCAACTGGGCCCCGGCAAGCGGCAACCCCAGAGAAAGGGTAGGCCGTATGTCGCTCCGCCAAAGGGACTGGCTCTTGTCCGAATCGGGAGCCCTTGACGCGTTCTGCGCCATTGTTTCCTCCAACAATGTGGGCAAGGTCACGCCTTCTTGCACGAGGCTCTTCTGACCGGGGTGAGACATCCACCTCTAGTCGTGATACTGTCCGGTGTCCACACTTGTTCTACGGGTTGGGGACACGCTCCGGCGCAGGTGCCGGAATCCGATTTTGGCGGGTTTCTTTGCGAATGCCTGTGGACACATAGGGTTTGCTCTGATATTAAGCGCGCCAAAGTGAGCGACGCGTCAGCGGCGATAAGGTCTCTGTACACAAGTGGATGCTTGGTTGATCGGTAAACCGATGGGCATTCGCATGTGTTTTTGAAACCACCGTAAGGTTCGTTGGCGAAGCCTCGCTTCCATCATGGTTATTCTTGCTGCGGATCCTCTGCAGCGCATCGAAAACGGGAAAAAACGCGTGCAGGTTCTGGTTCGCGACAACAATGTCGATCAAGCGCTGAAGGCGCTCAAGAAAAAGATGCAGCGCGAAGGCATCTTCCGTGAAATGAAACTTCGCGGTCACTTTGAAAAACCGTCTGAAAAGAAGGCGCGTGAAAAGGCTGAAGCAATTCGCCGTGCACGCAAGCTGGCTCGCAAGCGGGCACAGCGTGAAGGCCTGCTCCCGGGCAAGTCCGCTCGCCGCTAAGTTCGGCTTGAGCGTTTCTGGCGGATTTGGCCGCCAATCTTCTCAAAACTGCCCTAAGGCCGACCGAAGTTCCGGTCGGCTTTTGGCGTTTTGCGGGGAATGCTTCCAGCTTGGTTCAAAGAGCGTGAAGCAGCCATACTCCCGCCCTATTGGAGGCAGATGAACGGCATGTCTAATCGCTTGACCCTTAGAGATCGTATGTGCCGCATGCGCAAGTTTCTGCCTCATGCAACGTTGCTTGGCCTTGCTGCCGTGCTGTCGGCCTGCACCACGGGCGTCTACGACGATGTGCCGACCAATGCTTCGGCCGGATCTTCGACCAACATCGCCTCTCTGACGGCGGTGATCGATGCCAATCCGAACGATGCAAGCGCCTACAGCACCCGCGGCATTGCCTACGGCCAGGCCGGCAAGCTGGACAAGGCGGTCGAGGACTTCAATCGGGCTCTGCAGCTCAACCCGCAGTCCTACCAGACCTATGCCAATCGCGGTCTTGTCTATCGCCGCATGGGCCAGAACGATCAGGCGGTCTCCGACTACACCCGCGCGATCAACATCAAGCCGGACTATGACGTGGCCTATGTCGGGCGTGGCAACATCTATCGCCAACAGGGCAATTACAACGCTGCCCTTGCCGACTTCAATTCCGTCATCACCCGTGACAGCAGCGATGCCCGTGCGTTCTACAATCGCGGCCTGATCTACCAGGCGCAGAACCAGCATCAGCGCGCGATCGAGGACTTCGCGACCGCCATCGGCCTGAACCCGAAGGCAAGCGCTCCCTATATCGCTCGCGGCATCTCCTACATCGCTGTAAACGACCCGAACGCCGCCTTCTCGGACCTGTCGATGGCCGTCAACCTCGACCGGGATTCCGCTATTGCCTGGGCGAACCGGGGCCTTGCCCAGGAAATGCTCAACAATCCGAAGGATGCGCGCCGGAGCTACACTCGCGCGATCACGCTGGACAACTCCAACAAGATCGCCCGCGAAGGTCTTGGCCGCGTCGGCAACGGCTGATCCGGCCACGATATCCAGCAAGCCTTTTCATCTAGTATCGCGCTCGCACATCGCTGCGAGCGCAGGTTGCGCAAGCGCACCCTTTTCGACGTCAGCGTTCATTCGTGTTAGCGTTTTCAAAGCGATTCGCCACGAGACCGCCGTTCCAGACGAAGAAAAGCCAGCTTCGCACCATGACAGCCAGTCCCATTCTCGTAACTTCGCCGACCACGCGTTCAGGAACGACGCTCCTGCAACGGCTGATCACAAGCTCGGAAAACGGAATTTGCTACGGGGAAACCTGTGGGCGCCGCATCATCAACTTGTGCGAGTTTGCGCACAAGGAGATTGTAAACGTTCAGAACAACCAGGAACGGCAAGCCTTCGAGTGGAACAATATCTTCGAAGAGAACTATGACTACTGGATGGTTGGCCTGGATCTGCCGGCAGAATTTCCAACCCATGCGCTGGTTGGAGCCGTGCAGGTCTACAGGCAAAGCTATGACGATGCGACACAGGCAATCGACAAGGATATCTGGGCGGTAAAGGTTCCCAATGTTTCCTTTCAAAGCGTCGTCAAGACGTCGGACCTGATCAGCGACCTCAAATGCATCTACATCTATCGGAATGTCTACGATGTCCTGCGGTCGCAGAAGTCGAAGGGCTGGATCACTGACCTGTCGAAGCTTGTCGAAGGCTGCACCGAGTGGATCGCAAACACGGAAGTGATCGTCACGCTGAAGCGCAATCAATTTGAGAACCTGCCGGCAATGCTGCACGTCGTTGAATATGAAGACCTGACGGAAAACCTTCAGGAGAATATCGACCGGATAGAGGCCTTCACCAATCTGACGGGCATCAAGCCCGAAGTGGCCGACACGAAGATCAACACCTGGAAACCGACGTCAGCAACGAACTTCGAGCCAGAAGTTTCCTATACGCCGCCTCAAAACCTGTCCCGTCAGGAATGCGAAATCATCGACAAGATCTGCGGTCACCGCATGCGGGAGCTCTATCCCGACCTGCAGATGGAAAGATATCTGGCGAACGCCTGACCGCGACCTGGGACAGCCGTCTTGAGCTGACCGGCAAACCAATCACCAACACCAATGAGCGTCAGAACGGTACTTCGGACCGGAAACAGATCCGCTCCCCATGCGCCGGATGGTGCAGTTCAAGCGTTTCGGCGTGGAGCGAAAGCCTGCTGGAGGCTGTCAGCGCCTCACCTTCCGAATAGAACCTGTCGCCGGTGATTGGATGCCCGAGCGAAAGCATGTGGACACGCAGTTGATGCGACCGTCCCGTATGGGGAAACAGCCGGACCCGCGTCGTCAGTTCTTTCCGCTCAAGTACCTTCCACCTGGTGAGCGCAGGTTTGCCAAACTCGAAGCTGACCATCTGCTTGGGCCTGTTCGGCCAGTCGCAAACGAGCGGCAGATCAATTTCTCCCTCGTCTTCTGACGGGCTCCCCCAGATATCGGCAATGTAGGTCTTGAGCGTCTTGCGCCGTTCAAACTGAAGCCCCAGATGCCGATGTGCTGCGGGGTTCCTTGCCAGAACCATGACACCGGACGTATCCATGTCGAGCCGGTGAACGATCCGCGCATCTGGGAAGCGCTCCTGCGCGCGGCTTTCGACGCAGTCGCCATGTTCGGCAGCCTTGCCTGGCACGCTCAAGAGCCCGCTCGGCTTGTCGATCACCAGAAGATCGTCATCTGCGTGCAGCACCGTCAGAAACGGCTCCAGCGGCGGGTCATAGACAAAGGATGCTGGCGCGGCTTGGCTCATCGCACATGGGGTCCAGGAACAAAAGGAAAAGGCGCGGATCTGACCGCGCCTTTCCAAAAACAGATGTGTTCGTCTGTGCTGGCCGGACCATGAAGGCCGGAGGCCAAGCTCAGACGGTCAGGATCGCCAGGATGCCGCTCAGAACGAAGACAGCTGCAGGCGGGATCCAGCCGGATGCACCCAGAGCCATGCCGACAGCGGTGGCAATGAGGGTTGCGATCAGCAGCAGCCAGCCAAAAACGGTAGCAGCGGTGCCGCCAAAGGCGAACATGATCAGGCAGACGACAATGGTCAGGACTGCGATCGTGCCGATCTTGGAGAAGTTGATGAACCCCTCGTAAGTCTGCTCGTGAGCGTCATAGTCCATTGCGGGCGCAGTTTCGTCAGACATGAAGTCCCCCAGGAAAATTCGATAGTCGGCAGCCTACATACAATAAAGCCTGCCGGTTCGGCAATGACGGGAAGTGCACAATTCGTCACACAGGTCGCGACTTTTTGACAGCTTTGGCTTTGGCATCCCTTTCCGCACTGAAATCCTTCGCACAATCAGGCAGCATGTGAGGCTCCGGCAAGCCCGGCTGAAGCCAGTACATCGTTCTGGCGCTTGCGTACGGTTGCCGCTTCAAAACCGTCGATCTGCTCGTTGAACAGCTCAAAGAAATTGAGTTCCGCCCGCAGGTGCAGGAACACTCCGCCCAACCCGATTGCCGCCCGGTCCATGAAGACGAACTCCTGCGGCACCGTCAGCGGCCCCAGTTGCTTCAGGGCGGAATGAACGCGGAAGGCTTCCTTGCGTCCGTATTCGGCAGCCGACACGCCGTCCGCGATCGATCGGACGCGGTCACTGAGCAGAGGACCGTAGATGAACCTTGCCCAGATGTTCAGAACCTCGATGACTTCCTTTTTCAGGTCCTTGAAGCCCCAGCGCTCATAGGCTGCGACGACCCGATCGTCATTTTCTTCAAGAAGGCCACGATAGAGTTCGACAACGCCCTCGACAAACGCCTCGGGGAAGATGCGGATGCAGCCGTAGTCCAGCAGATTGATGCCCGCCGGAGCGCCTTCCTGCTCGAACACGGTGTAGTTGCCCAGATGTGGGTCACCGTGGATGACGCCGAAATGACTGAACGGATGCCACCAGGCATGGAACATGGTTCTGGCGAGCAGATTGCGCTCGTCCTGGCTGTGTTCCTTGTAGTCGAGCAGAGGTTTGCCGGTGAGCCACCCCATTGTGAGCAGGCGTTTGGTCGACAGCTCCGGGATCACTTCGGGTACGCGGATACGGTCGAAATCTCCCAGGATGCCCTGATAGACCGCGATATGTGCCGCCTCCCTGGCATAGTCCAGCTCCTCGCGGACCCGGGCGCTGATTTCCTTGGCGATCTCGCGCGTATCGATGGCCGGGCTCATGCGCCGATGCAATGAAAACAGCATCTGCAGTTGCTTGAGATCCGCCTCGACTGCAGAAGCCATGTCCGGATATTGCAGCTTGCAGGCCAGAACGCGCCCATCATGGCCCGTGGCCCGGTGCACCTGTCCAAGGGAAGCCGCTGCGGCCGGTTCCTTGCCGAATTCGGCAAACCGGCCTTGCCAGTCCGCACCGAGCTCGGCCCGCATCCGGCGTTTGACGAAGGCCCAGCCCATGGGCGGTGCACTGGCCTGCAGCTTGGCAAGTTCGGTCGTATATTCCGGCGGCAATGCATCCGGGATCGTCGACAAGAGCTGCGCCACCTTCATCAAGGGGCCTTTCAGCCCGCCAAGGGCCGCGGCCAATTCGGCCGCGTTCTTGGCATTGTCGAGTTCCATGCCGAACAACCGTGCCCCGGCCACCTTTGCGGCAATGCCACCCATGTTGGTGCCGACTTTGGCGTAGCGCCCCATGCGAGCGCTGAGGCGGTTGCTTTCACGGTCTTTGCTGTCGGCCATGCGGTGGCGGGCTCCCTTGTAACAACTGGCGTTCCGGGAACGCCCGATGCATTAAACCGTTGGATACGGTCTCCTGGCACTACATATGAACTACCGCAACAATATCCAGCTCCACCAGCCGCTATTCCGACGCAGGCGTCCAACAGCCCGGCAACGCCCGGCTATTTTCAGAAATAGCCGCTCCTGCCGATGTCCGCCAGCAGACCGCATTCTGCCGGCTGCCAGCCGAGCGCAGCCCGGGTCCTGTCGCAGGACGCAGGACCATCCATTCCGGCAAAGATACTCAGGAAGCCGAAATAGGATCCTGCGCCGTCCGGGGTGAGCGAGCGCACGGGAAGACCCAGCCCGTGGCCGATTGCCTCGGCGATTGCGCGAAAAGGAATGCCTTCTTCGCCGATTGCGTGAAAAGGACCATCTGTCTCCGGTGTTTCAAGTGCCAGACGATAAACCCTTGCCGCATCCAGACGGTGCACTGCTGGCCAGCGGTTTTCTCCATCGCCAACATAGGCGGCAAACCCCTTCTCCCGGGCGATGCCGATCAGCATCGGGACAAAACCATGATCACCCGGTCCATGAACCGAGAAAGGCAGACGGACCACCCTGGCGTTGATCCCGGCCTTCACCAACTCGGCCGCGGCGGCCTCGGTAGCTCTGGGATAGGCCGGTGAGGTTGGAACCGCCGGATCGGCTTCAGTTGCCACCGGTTCGGACCGGACAACGGCAACACCCGAGGTAACCAGCAGCGGCCGGTCTGTTCCGGATAGCCCCTCGCCGAGGGCCAGAATGGCAGCACGGTCTTCTTCGCAGCTTGCCGCAAAGCGCGAAAAATCATGATTGAACGCCGTGTGCACGACAGCGTCACTTGCCCTTGCTCCATCACGAAGGCTGTCGTGATCCTCCAGTGACCCGATCTGCACTTGTGCTCCTTGAGACCGGAGGAGCGCAGTCCCTCTTTCCGATCGGCCGAGGCCAAGCACCTGATGGCCTGCCTGCAACAACTCCGAAACGACGGCGGAGCCAACAAACCCTGTTGCGCCGGTAACGAATACTCGCATGAAAACACTCCGTTGGTTGAACGGCGAGCAGTCTTGCGGCAATATTTATCCAGTTAAAGTAGTGACTTTATACAGGTATAATGACTGACAGGATAAGATGGCGGATATCCAGGAAGACAATAGACTGGGCCGGTTTCTGAAGGATCGCAGGGCAAAACTGGATCCCGCCGCATTCGGCATTCCCCTCACCCGCCGGCGAACGCCGGGCCTGAGGCGCGAAGAAGTCGCACAACGCGCGAATGTAAGCGTCACCTGGTACACATGGCTTGAACAGGGACGTGGCGGTGCGCCTTCGGCCGACGTCCTTGACCGGGTTTCAAAGGCCCTGATGCTGACGGATGTCGAACGCGAGCATCTTTATCTTATCGGGCTCGGCCGTGCCCCTGACGTTCGCTACCAACCGCAGCAAGGCGTGTCGCCCCGGCTTCAGAACGTTCTGGATGCCTTGGAACAGACCCCTGCCATGATCAGGACCCACACCTGGGACGTCGTTGCCTGGAACCGCGCTTCTTCGGCCGTCCTGACCGACTACGCCAGCTTGCCCCCCGGCGAACGCAACATTTTGCGTCTGATCTTCAGCGATCCGAGGGTCCGCAATATCCAGGCGGATTGGGAAAGCGTCGCCCGTTTCGTCGTCGGTGCTTTTCGGGCCGATGTGGTACGCGCCGGCGCCGCATATGAAACCACATCCCTGGTAGAGGAATTGTGCCAGCTGAGCCCGGATTTCGAACGCCTGTGGAAGGACCATGACGTCCTCGCCTCAGACGACCTTACCAAACGGTTGAAACACCCTGTGGCCGGCTGGATGAGCCTTGAATGTTCGACCTTTGCCGTAGACGGCCGTGCGGACCTTGCGATGATGGTCTACCACCCGGCGAGCGCTGAAGACCGGGAAAAGGTCAGGGCACTGATTGACGCTCAGCACACAGCACGATCTTCCGCTAGCCGAGACTGATTTTTTCCAGCGCCCGGGCCAGATCGTCCCGTGTTGCCACAAGGCCCTTGTAGGCAAGCTGATCCGGATCAAGCGCAAGTAGCTGCTTGCGGAGCCCTTCCGCCAGCCCTGCACGCCCTTCCTGCGCTTCCAGTGCCGCCAACGGATCGTGATGGATCTTGATGGTGAACAGGATATCGCCGGACCCGGGCAGACGCCGCAAGGTTTGCCGCTCGACCCGGAGGAAAAGCTGGGCCAGTGCTCCGTCGTCAATCTTGACGCGGATCTGTTTCGGCAAGGGATGGTGAAGGTCGCCGTCGGGATAGATCGACCAGTTGAAGCGCTCCAGAAACTGTCCGGCTTTCAGATTGTCGAATATCCGGGCCACCATCATTCCCATGCGGCTTCCGTTGAAACCGGGAACATTGTCATGAATGCCCGTCATGGACTGGCCGAACTTCTCCGCCAGAGACCAGGACGAGGGAAAACAGAGCACGGCAGCCGTGAGCCTGTAGCCGTCCCGCCCGGGCCGCATCAAGACAAGATCTTCCTGCACAAGACTTGCAGCCGTTACGAGTGCGGGAGCCCCGGCAAGCGGGATACGCTCGCCGTTGGCGACGATCTCGACTTCGGCGTCCCCGACCCGGTGGGTATCTGCATGAAACCGCGAGAGGTTCTCCGTGAGGAGGTCCAGGACCTCGTGCTGCGCGGCATCTGTGTCCGGCTCTGCACGGAAAACCGTTTCCAGATGATCGGAAAACAGCCGTTTCTTCTCACCCAGATGTTTCACCAGAAAGGGATCGGGTTCCAGCCAGGCCTCCTCACCGATCGGCTTCAGACCGACGGTGAAAGGCTGGCTGGTGCCGTCATAGGGCGTGTGGTGGAAGGGTGGCAACGCTGGCCGTGTCATCGGAAACCGCGTCAAGCCTCTTCCAGGGCTTCGAGTTCGTCGATGATCCGCTCGATCACCGACAGGCCCTTTTTCCAGAAATCCGGATCGACCGCGCTTAGTCCGAACGGAGCCAGAAGTTCGGAATGGTGTTTGGTACCACCAGCCTTCAGAAGATCGAAATACTTCTCCTGGAAGCCGGTCTCCGCTTCCTCGTAAACCGCATAAAGCGAGTTCACCAGGCAATCGCCAAAGGCATACGCATAGACATAGAACGGCGAATGGATGAAGTGCGGAATATAGGTCCAGAAGGTTTCATAGCCTTCGCTCAACTTGATCGCCGGACCGAGGCTTTCGCCCTGCACCGACAGCCACAATTCACCGATCTTGTCCGACGTCAGCTCGCCATTGCGCCGTTCCGTGTGAACCTTGCGCTCAAAGGTGTAGAAGGCGATCTGGCGCACCACCGTGTTGATCATGTCCTCCGCCTTGGAGGCCAGCATCACTTTGCGGGTCTGCGGGTTGTCCGCCTTGGCAAGCAGGGATTTGAACGTCAGCATCTCGCCGAAGACACTGGCCGTTTCCGCCAGGGTCAGCGGTGTCGGCGCCATCAGCGGTCCGTTGGGTGCCGCCAGCACCTGGTGAACGCCGTGACCCAGTTCATGGGCAAGGGTCATCACGTCGCGGATCTTGCCCTGGTAGTTGACCAGCACATAGGGGTGTGCGCTTGGCACTGTCGGATGGGCAAACGCACCGGGTGCCTTGCCGGAGCGGGCCGGCGCATCGATCCAGCGCCGGTCGAAGAACCGGCCTGCGATTTCCGCCATGTCGGGTGAAAAGGCGCTGTAGGCGGACAGCACCGTGTCCTTCGCTTCGTCCCAGGGGATCACTCGCGTGTCGGCATTCGGCAGAGGTGCGTTGCGGTCCCAGGTGTTGAGCTGGTCCATACCCAGCCACTTTGCCTTCAGCTTGTAGTAGCGATGCGACAGGCGCGGATAGGCATCGCGCACGGCCGCCACCAGCGCATCGACAACTTCCCGCTCGACACGATTGGAAAGATGGCGGCTGTCGGCAATGTCCGTGAAATTCCGCCAGCGATCGGAGATTTCCTTGTCCTTGGCCAGCGTGTTGGTGATCAGCGTGAAGGTGCGCAGGTTTTCCTTGAAGGTCTCCGTCAGAGCTTCCGACGCCTTGCGGCGGGTATCGGGCGAAGGATCCACCAGCATGTTGAGCGTCGGTTCAATCGACAGTTCCTGACCGTCGACATCGAAGGTCAGCGAGGCCATCGTCTCGTCGAAGAGCCTGTTCCAGGCACCAGCGCCCGTGACGGACTTTTCGTGAAACAGTTGCTCCACCCGGTCTTCCAGCTGATAGGGCTTGCCTTTGCGCAGATCCTCGATCCAAGGCAGGTAATGTGCAAACTGGCTGTCCTGAAGCGCAGTTTCCATCACGCCATCATCGATCTTGTTCATCTCCAGCGTGAAGAACAGAAGATGCGAACTTGCCGTCGTGATCTGCTCCTGCACATCGCCGTAGAATTTCTGCGACGCGGGTTTGATCGTGTTTTCCGAATAGACCAGGCCGGCGAAGGAAATCAGCCTGCCCATCAGGTCTTCAAGTTCCTCATAGGCGCGAATTGCCGTGACCAGCGCGGGAACATTGCTCTGGGCCATATCGGCCAGCCTGCCCTTGTAGGACGTCTCGAAGGTTTTCGACCGCTCCAGGATCTCCTTCAGGTCGGCAGCAACCTCCGGCGCGTCGACCGCGGGATAGAGATCCGTGAGGTCCCATTCGGGAAGCGCTCCGAGATCTCCTGAAGCGGCCGCCTGGGGGGCATGGACGGGATGTGGGATGGGCAAGTTTTTTTCTCCGGTGCGTCTGCGGACGAACGGGTCCGGCAATCTTCTGTTGTTAGAATTAGTAGGCCGGGAAAAGGCCCGCCTGCAATCTGACTGTGAAAACTTTTTTGCCTGCACTTGGACGATTTGTTTACCCAATTGCGACCAGAATGGTTCGAAACGAGACAATTCGGGACGAGCGAAACCGCCAATGCAAGCACTCAGCGGCAAAATTCTCATTGTTGACGACGATCCCATCCAGCGCAGGTTGCTTCAGGAAGCCGTGAAAAAATTCGGCTACCGATCGAAAACGGCCGAGAATGGCGCCGAAGCGGTGCGCATCATGTCGAGCCCGGAAGCCAGCGAGATCGACCTGATCATCCTCGACATGGTGATGCCCGAGCTCGACGGTCTGGGCGTTCTGGAACGTCTGCGCTCCGACAAGAACGCAACGCCGGTCATCGTTCAGACCGCCCACGGCGGCATCGATACCGTGGTCAACGTCATGAATGCGGGCGCTCAGGATTTCGTGGTCAAACCGGTGGCGCCGGAACGGCTCAATGTCTCGATCCGCAATCTTTTGAAGACATCCGCTCTGGAAGGCGAAATCACCCGGATCCGCAAACAGGCCTCCGGCACACTGACCTTCGCCGACATCATTACCCACTCGCCCGCCATGGAACGGGTGATCAATCTGGGCAAGAGGGCCGCCGCGTCGAACATTCCGATCCTGATCGAAGGGGAAAGCGGCGTCGGCAAGGAAATGATCGCCAGCGCCATTCAGGGATCCAGCGACCGCAAGTCTAAACCTCTGGTCACGGTCAACTGCGGTGCGATTCCCGACAATCTGGTCGAATCGATTCTCTTCGGCCACGAAAAAGGCGCGTTCACCGGCGCGGTCGACAAGCATGTCGGCAAGTTTCAGGAAGCTCATGGCGGAACGCTGTTCCTGGACGAGGTTGGCGAGCTGCCTCAGGAAGTTCAGGTCAAGCTGCTGCGCGCCCTGCAGGAAAGCGAGATCGACCCGATCGGCGCTCGCCGCCCGGTGAAAGTGGATTTCCGTCTCATCTCGGCAACCAACCGCCGCCTGATCGACCAGGTGAAGGAAGGTGTCTTCCGGGAAGACCTTTATTACCGGCTCAACGTTTTCCCGATCTGGATCCCGCCGTTGCGCGACCGGCGAGAGGACATTCCCGCGCTCACCCGCCATTTCCTGGCCCGTTTCGCGGCAGAGGAAGGCAAGCCTCAGGTGGCCGGCGTCACCGCGGACACGCTCGCGATGCTCCAGGAGTATCACTGGCCGGGCAACATCAGGCAGCTGGAGAACGCGGTATTCCGCGCTGTCGTCTTGTGCGACGGCCCGCAACTGACGATCAACGATTTCCCGCAGGTGGCCGCGGCAACGGAACAGACGGCCTCTCCGGGCGCAACGCTCCAGCCGCAGGCACAGATGGCCTACCCGGATCGATTGTCCGGAGGCGATCTTGCCGCAGCGCCGGTCCGCCCGAGCGAACCCTCGGTTCCACCGCACCACACCCCGTCAGCTCCTGCCCCTCAGGCAGGTTTTGAGCAAGCGGCGCCCTTCGGTTTCATGCGCAACCTCGATCAGGACGGCCATGTCCGCAAGTTGACCGATATCGAGGAGGAACTGATTCGCGCAGCGATCAATCATTATTCCGGACGCATGACAGAAGTTGCCAAACGGTTGGGAATCGGCCGATCCACGCTCTATCGCAAGCTCAAGGAATACGGATTGGACGAGAGCGGCAAGGACGCGGCAGCCTGAATTGAGGCAAATCATAGCGCAAACTGTCGATTTCGACGATATTTTGACGCATTCTCCGGGTAACCACCGCTACCGGAGCGTTTTTGCACTACGCGCTTGCGCCGTTGCAGTTCTGCAACGATTATCAGCGAAGCGAAAATAGGGTAAAAACTTCTTAACCTGCGGCAGCTAGGCTATGCATCCTGCTGGGGAGCACGGGATGGGTGAAAGCCCTCTGAAAACGGCGAGATAGAGATTGCGTACACGGTTAGTTGATTTCGACGCCGTCGGTTGGCTGAAGCGTGCCGCGAAAGCGGCCGGCGCGTTTGCTGTCGTGTCTGTGTGCCTGGTCACCTTTGCCCAGGCCGAGACGCGTACCCTGAAGCTGTACAACACGCACACCAAAGAGCGTGTGTCGATTACTTTCAAGAAAAACGGCCGCTATCTGCCGGATGGTCTGCGCGAAGCGAACCGCTTCCTGCGCGACTGGCGCCGTAACGAAATGACCAAGATCGATCCGGAACTGCTGGATCTGGTCTGGGAAGTATACCAGAAGGTGGGCGCAAGCCAGCCGATCCACGTCGTCTCCAGTTACCGGTCTCCCGCAACCAACAACATGCTGCGCAAGCGGTCCTCTGGCGTTGCCAAGAACAGCCAGCACACGCTCGGCAAGGCGATGGACTTTTTCATTCCCGGCGTGAAACTTGCCACCCTGCGTGCCACTGGCCTGCGCAAGGAAGTGGGCGGCGTCGGCTATTATCCGAGATCCGGGTCCCCCTTCGTGCACATGGACACCGGCAGTGTCCGTCACTGGCCGCGCATGAGCCGTTCCGAACTGGCTCGCGTGTTCCCGGACGGCAAGACACTTCACTTTCCGTCTGACGGCAAACCTATGAGCGGCTACAAGGTTGCGCTCGCCGAAAGCAAGTCCGGCCGGTCGAGAAGTTCCAAACCGACGATCGTCGCGTCCAACACGCGCTCAAGCTCTTCCAATGGCCTGAGCACGCGCGACCAGAATCTGACCCGCCCGGGCAAACCGATTCCGGTAACCGCGCAGGATGACAATGCGTCCTCCGGTGGCGGCAACCTGTTTGCCAGCCTCTTTGGCGGCGGCAACAACCGTGACAACACATCCAAGCGTCCGGGCGCCGTCGGCAACACGCCGCCGGCACCGGTTGCCGAAGCCCCGGCTGTGGTGATCGAAAATCCGCCTGTTCCCAGCCGGAAGGTCCTGGAAAGCGAACCGGAAGCACCGGCAGCAGCACCGATTGTCGTGGCCAGCAACGCGCCGATCGTGAAACCGCCTGCGGATATTCCCGCCGTGGCGGCAAGCAAGACGCCTCCGCCCGCACCGAACACGCTTGATGCACAGCGGTTTGCAATCGAGACCGGGCAACCGAGCGCGCCGACACAAGGTGCAAACCCGGTTCCCGAGAAAGCAATCGACTCGCGGTTCCAGGTAGCCTCGCGCACGCCGCAGCAGAAACCCAGCAAGGGTCTTAGCGATGCTGCCAAGGTTGCAGCGGCTAATCTCGGCCTGACCGGCGATGTCCCCGTTCCGGGCTCCGCTCCGACCGATGATCCGGTCGCAGCCATTGCCGCGGCAACGGGTACTTCCGTACCTTCTCCGGTGCCTGCACCGCGTTCGGAAACGACGCTCGCCTATGCTTCGGCCTCTGCAGCACCGACGAGCCTGAGCCGCTCGCTGCGTCCGTCGGTAAGCGAACCGGCACGGGCACAGGCCAATCGGCCGGCAGCCGGCGCCACCGCCAAGACAGCCCCTGCACGCCAGCAGTCCGTTTCAGGCCGGATCCCGCGTGATCAGATTGTCGATCCGCTTGCCGGGTTTGCAAGCCTGCCGGACAAATCCGCTCCGACGCTTCTGTCCGGCGCAGGCACCACGCGTCATCAGACCTTCGCGTGGCTCAGCCACCCCAACCAGCGCCAGCTGAAGAATGTGATGATGCCGGGCAACCGCTTTGTCTCCGCCAGCTTTGAAAACAATCCATATGGCGACCTGCGCACAGACCGGTTCGACGGTCCGGCAGTGGTCATCCTTCCGGTACGCTTCGCACGCTGAAGCGTCCACCAGTGAAAGATTGAGCATAAAAAAAAGAGCGGCTTTTCAGCCGCTCTTTTTTCTTGTCGTGAACCGCGGTTACCGCAGCTTGTCAGCCTTCGCCGCCGCCAGCACCACCAGCCATGCCAAGTGCATGCAGGTAGAGGTCGAGAACCGCCTCTTCCTCTTCACGCTCATGCGGCTGCTTCTTGCGCAGGGAAACGACCTTCCGCAGGATCTTGACGTCAAAGCCGTTGCCCTTGGCTTCGGCATAGACGTCCTTGATGTCATCGGAGATGACTTTCTTTTCTTCTTCAAGACGCTCGATACGCTCTACAAACGCGCGCAGCTGGTCGCCTGCCACTCCACCGGGATCGGACATGTTTTCTGTTTCTCCTTCTCGTACTTCCTTGACGCGCAGTGCGCGGTCTCAATGGCCGCGGCTGATATGAGCCGCCGTCAATAACCTGGCCGTGCGTTGCCAGACTCCGCATTGGCCGTCAAGCAGCCAAGCAAGCCGACGCAACCCCCGGCTCAGTGTTGGGGTTTGTTCTTTTCAAAGGCGGCCTGCTGATCCGCAGTCGCCTCGGTCTGGTATTTGGCCTTCCAATCGTCGTAAGGCATGCCGTAGACGATTTCGCGGGCCTCGGATTTTTCCAGGGAAACGCCCTTGTCCTGCGCCGCGTCCTGATACCAGTTGGACAGGCAGTTACGGCAGAAACCGGCCAGATTCATCATGTCGATGTTCTGAACGTCCGTCCGTCCACGCAGATGTTCCACAAGGCGTCTGAAAACCGCAGCTTCCAGTTCGAGTTTCGTCTGATCGTCCATCCCGAAGGTCTCCCTGTCCCGGACCGGTGGCCCGGCCTTAAGCAGCGTCGCTACGCGACTTGAAATGCTGGATCCGCCGGCAGTCGGACATGCCGGCAATTTTTCTCAGAACCGGCTCGAGTCGGTCCGCCCATTCAACCGCTCCAGCCGCGTCGGCAATCAGATCCTGCCGCAGTTCCAGAAGCGCATGTGCCACTCCCCGGCGGGTTGCGTGCCGGTACATTGTGTCGTTTTTGAGAGCCCCGTCGTAGGGTTCATTGTCACCGACGACGATGTCTTCCTGCGCTCTCAAGCCTTCAAGCATGGGCTGAACGGCTCGTGGGTCGCTGTCCCACAGAACGGTGACATGCCAGGGCCGCGGCACGCCGCGCCAGACCGGCGTGAAACTGTGAATGGAGACGATCACCGGCGGCTCACTCACTTCCATCATGGCATCCAGCGTCTGGTCGATGAGGTCGTGATAGGGTTTGTGGAACCGGTCGATGCGTATCGCCCGCTCGTTCGTGTCGACCTTTGCATTGCCCGGCACGACGGCACCGTCCGACAGGCGCATGATCAGCGTAGGGTCGTCATCGCCCCGGTTCGGATCGATCAGCAGCCGAGAATAGGTGGTCAGGCAAGCTGGTGCATTGAGTCGCTTTGCAAGTTCGAGCGTGACCGCGCGCGCACCGATGTCATAACCGATATGGCGTTCGAACTGTTCGGCCGGAACGCCGAGATCGCCATAAGGCTCAGGGACCGTGTTGCGGGCGTGATCGCACAAGAGCAGCAATCCGGAAGTAAAATCGCCCTTTACGTATTCGGTCGGCTGAAAGGCCCGGCCGGTTTCGGCTGCTGGTTCTATCATGTCTCGCTTCGTGGAAACTTTTATGGCTCGCTATCGCGCAGGCGGTCAGGTTTACGGCAAACCGGCGAAGGAACCAAGCCCGAAAACACCGCTTTCCGGCGGCAACACCGCAGGCCATCCACACCTTCCACACCCTTCCTTGCAATCAAGGCACCTGTGTTTTTGCCAAGGTGTGTACAACGCGGTATACGCTTTATTGACAGCTAACACCGATCTGAGGCGGAGCGGCCATGTTCCCGCCCCATTTCTGACGGCATAGGGGGTGGGACTGTTCATTTGGACAAAAAATCCGGACGGTTCGGGAAACAAGTCTGGGCGAAAGGCTCCGTATCCCGTTAACGACGTTGACAAGGCCCCCTTGTCGACGCAAAAAGCGAATGTCTGTAAAGCAGCAAAGCGAACGACTGCATATGTTTAAGGTTGGGGAACGGAACCAGGGCGAGTCTCGGGCATGTATCAGCGTGCCTGTGAAATTTGCCTTTGCTGCATTCCTCACCGTGCTGTTTTTCTCCGCATCCAGTGACGAAGCCAGAGCTGATCTGCGCCTTTGCAACAAGACCGACAGTCAGGTTGGTGTAGCCATCGGCTACAAGGACAAGACCGACTGGGTTACCGAAGGCTGGTGGAACCTCGCTTCCAATTCCTGCGAGACCCTGGTACCCGGGGCGCTGGTGTCACGATACTATTACATCTACGCAGTTGATTATGACCAATTCGGCGAATGGGGTGGCCGGGCGTTCATGTGCACCCGGGAAAAGGAATTCACCATTCGCGGAATTGAGGACTGTGTGGCTCGCGGATTCGAGCGGACAGGCTTTTTTGAAATCGACACGGGCGAACAGAGCAGCTGGACGGTCCAGCTGACCGAACCCGTGCAACAGGGGACAGGTGGGCGATGAGGCGTAACCGGCGAGTCAAAATTCTTGCAACTCTCGGACCCTCCTCCTCAGAACAAGACATCATCGAAAAATTGTATCGCTCCGGTGCGGACGTGTTCCGCATCAACATGAGCCATACCGATCATGATCGTCTGAAGATGCTCGTTGAACGCATCCGTTCTGTTGAGGAGAAGGTTGGACGACCAATCGGCATTCTGGCCGATCTGCAGGGACCCAAGCTGCGTGTGGGAACGTTTGCCGACGGTCCGGTCATGCTGGAAAACGGCGCAACGTTCACGCTGGACGCCGACAAGTCCGGCGGCAGTGTCGACAGGGTACACCTGCCGCATCCCGAAATTCTTCAGGCTCTCGAGCCGGGCCACCGCCTGCTGCTCGATGACGGCAAGATCCAGCTCAAGGTTCTGGAAGCCGACCGCACCCGGGCCGTGACGGAAGTCGTCGTCGGCGGCAAGCTGTCCGATCGCAAGGGCGTCAGCGTTCCCGATTCGGAAATCGCAACCAGCGCCATGACCGAGAAGGACCACAAGGACCTGATCGCCGCCCTCGACCAGAACGTCGACTGGGTGGCCCTGTCCTTCGTGCAGCGCCCGGACGACATTGCCGAAGTGCGCAAGATCACCCGTGGCCGCGCCGGCGTCCTGGCCAAGATCGAAAAGCCGCAGGCCATCGGCCGGCTGGACGAGATCATCGAACTCTCCGACGCCATCATGGTTGCCCGTGGCGACCTGGGCGTGGAACTGCCTCTGGAACAGGTTCCCGGCCTTCAGAAGCGCATCACCCGCGCCTGCCGTCGTGCCGGCAAACCGGTTGTGATCGCCACGCAGATGCTGGAATCCATGATCAACGCACCGGTGCCGACCCGCGCCGAGGTGTCCGACGTTGCCACCGCCGTGTTCGAAGGCGCAGACGCCGTCATGCTGTCGGCCGAATCCGCTGCAGGCGAATTCCCGATCGAGGCAGTGTCCACCATGGACAAGATCGCCCAGCAGGTGGAACAGGATCCCAACTACCGCACGATCATCTACGCACAGCGGACCGAACCGGAGGCCACGGGCGCCGACGCGATTTCGGCAGCGGCCCGGCAGATTGCCGAAACGCTGAACCTTGCTGCTGTCGTTTGCTACACGACGTCTGGCGCAACGGGCCTGCGCGCCTCACGTGAACGTCCGGCCAGCCCGGTGATCGTTCTGTCACCGGTGCTTGCAACTGCACGTCGCCTGTCGCTCGGCTGGGGCTTGCACTGTGTGGTCAGTGAAGACGCCGCCAACGAGGAAGACATGATCGACCGCGCCTGCCGCATCTCCTTCTCCGAAGGGTTTGCGAAACCGGGTCAGCGCATTATTGTGACCGCAGGTGTGCCGTTCGGTACTCCGGGCTCCACGAACATGCTGCGGATTGCCTTCGTCGGCAACGACGGCCAGGGCGGCATTTGACGATCTAATCGGTTAAAACAAACCGGATGACGAAAGGCGGCTTCAAGGCCGCCTTTTTCATGCCGTGCGCAATGTCCCGGCCCTGGCTTCAGCCACTCCCGCCTTGTCCTCTGACGCCTCTATCCGCGCCACCAGTCTGTCGATACCGGACACGATTTCATCTGCATGCGTATGCTGGGGCATATGACCGGCCGCGCCCAGCATAAGCAGCTCCGCATCCGGCAGATCCTGCAAAAGGCCCTCACAATGGATCGACGGCCAGACCACCGTATCTTTCGTACCCGTGATGATCAGCGACGGCTGGCCCAGCTTTCCATACTGCCGGGACTGTTGCCGGACAGCGTCCTTTAGACTGCAGATGTCCGCCGCGTTCGAGCGGAAGCTTTCGGGACGGAAAAGCAGCGGCAGACGGACAGACGCCGCATAGCCGGCAAGTGGCGGATCCGGATGGAAAACATGCTTCAGCATTTGTGGCACCAGCCGCTCGCCGACAGGGATCGTCAGCGTCCAGGCAAACAGCCAGCCGATGACAGGCATCGCGGCAACCTTGTAGTACCAATTGACGCCGCCCGGCCACACATGGCTGACAGGAGCCAGGAAGACCAGCCCCTTTACCCGCTCCGGTGCAGCTAGGCCCACAACTGCCGTCACGGCCCCTCCGAGCGAATGCCCCACCACCACTGATGTCTCGATGCCGAGTTTCGCGAGCAATCCGGTAATCAGCACCGCCTGGCTTTCAGGCGTGTTCAGGCCCGTTCTGGAGCGCTGCGAGAACCCAAGCCCCGGACGATCGATGAAAAGAAGCGAATAGCGCCCCTTGAATGCGCCCTCAAAAGCCAACTTCATGTCATAGGCGTTGCCACTGGCCCCATGCAGGAACACCAGCACAGGCCGCTCGCTGGCCGCCTGTGACGCAGGAATGAAGTGATAGTGCATCTGCGCTCCGTTCACCTCGGCAAGACTGCCGTCAGGTGTGTAGGTGCGCGAAATCTGCCTTGCCCTGAAAAGCGAGTAGGCAACAAACAGACAGGCGGCGACAAGAAGGGCAATCAGGAACGGGATCATAGCCCGGACATAGCACCGCGCTCGCAGCAATCAAGCCCGGCGGCATAAAGACAGACCGACCAGAGGCTTGCCCATTACCTCAGGTGGGCTTGCCTCAAGCGGGTTCGCCCTCGGCTTCCTTTTCCAGATCGTTCACGGCCTTGGTTGCATTTTCCAGGCTCGGATTGACTTCAAGAGCCCGCCGGAACGTCGCCAGCGCTTCGCTTTCGAACCCCAGACGCCGCTGGATGATGGCGAGCCCCGACAAGGCCCCCCAATGACGGGGTTCCAACGCCAGTGTGCGCTCGATATCGACCAGGGACTTGCCGAAATCTTCCGTCATGTAGTGGACTGTCGCACGCCGGTTCCAGCCTTCCGCATAAGTCGGCTTCAGGATGACCACTGTGTCCAGGAGGTCCAGCGCCAACGCATGATCGTCAGCCTGGATCGCCTTGCCGGCCCGCGACATCAGCACATCCACCGTATCACTGCCCGAATCCATCCAGAGCATCTGGATTTCCCGGCTGATACGCTCGGCTTCCTTCGGATTGTCCGATTTGGCGAGATTGGCAAAGAGTTCGTCCAGACGCGACTTCTCGTCTTCCGGATCACTCTCATCGACGACCACCTGCCCGCCGTCTTCTGGAAGATCGTCGGGAAGTGCATTGAAGTCTTCGGCAGAAGGTGGCTCTGCTTCCGGACCGAGATCTGGAACAGGCTGGGCGCTGGCTAGACTGACGCCGGCGAGAAACAGGAGGGCAAACACAAAAATCCGCATCCGACGATTATGGATCGTTGGATGCGGCGGTCAATCCGGGAATTTGACACATCTTCGTGCGCTACGGTGGCAGGGACCTGGCCACCTCTCCCAACAACAAGATAAAGCCTTGATCAGGAAGAGATTTTCAGTTCTTCCGCCACGCAATGCGCGGCAACAAGATTAGCCCTGGCGTGCTTTGAAACGCGGGTTTTTCTTGTTGATGATGTAGACGCGGCCTTTACGGCGAACCATGCGGTTGTCGCGGTGGCGGGTCATGAGCGCTTTGAGCGAGTTTTTGATCTTCATGTCACTGTCCCCACAAGGGCCCTGCTTCTTTAAACCAAATGAGCGCCAAAGGCGCTCACGTTTGACTGGATTGGCCTAGAAGCTGCGGCAGGTCCTGCGCCTGTCTTCTGATCAATCCGCGCCTCTTGAAACTTCAATCAGCGCAATAATGGTGGGCGTGACAGGGATTGAACCTGTGACCCCTTCGATGTCAACGAAGTGCTCTCCCGCTGAGCTACACGCCCGAATTTCTCGGTAGTCCGACGCCCCAGCGCCGTGGTGGAGTGCGATATAACGGGGATCCGCAAACTGTGCAACCCCCCTTTTTCACCGAACTGTCAAAATTTCCCCAGCCCGGTTCGCAACCCCTGTTTTCCGCCGCGTCAACACCTTGTCAGGCGGCCAGCATGCGCTCCACTTCCTGGACAAGATCTTTAAGATGGAATGGCTTGGAAAGGACCTTGGCGTCCTTTGGAGCATCCGATTCCGGATTGAGGGCAACGGCGGCAAAACCGGTAATGAACATCACCTTCAGATCCGGATCGAGTTCCGTAGCCCGGCGCGCCAGCTCGATCCCGTCCATCTCCGGCATCACGATGTCGGTCAGAAGCAGAGAAAACGGTTCCTCGCGCAGGCGCTCGTAGGCGCTTCTGCCGTTATCGAACGAAACGACGTCATGACCGGCATTTTCCAGCGCCTTCGCCAGAAAGCGGCGCATGTCATTATCATCTTCGGCAAGCAGGATACGCGGCATCGTAATTGACCAGGTCCTTTGTTCGTGTGGGTTCGGTTCCCTTTCTGCCGGTTATAGCTCGAATTCCACAGAATGATAGGGTGAATTGGATCACGACCCCACGGTGTGGATAGGCTCTTGTTGAGAACGAACCATCACTTGCCTCGTGAGAACCTGTCGGCTTCTCACGTTGGGGAAAATCGTCGTGGCGTATGCATTCCCGGGCCATTGGTACGGCTGCGGCATTCGTGGCATCTGGCCATTCCTGCCCTCGATCACCAGATGTTTCCCCACAGCCGCGGGGCTTTTGATCCCACCAAGGTGGACTGCGCCGCGATTCCTTGGCACCATGGGCCATGGCCTGCACCGGGCGGCAACCAGGACACACCATTGACGGACGACAAGCAGCCTTCTCCACAAGCCTCCTTCGAGGCGGACTTTAACGGCTTCCCAGCGTTTGAAGTTTTGTGTCCTGCGGACCAAAGGGTTCCGTTCGTTTTCAATTCGCCCCATTCCGGCAGGCAATATTCCAAAAGCTTTCTAGCGTCTTCCCGCCTGGACGAAACAGCCATCCGGCGGTCGGAGGATGCTTATGTCGACGATCTGTTTGCTCATGTCGTGCCGCTCGGCGCGCCGCTGCTGCGTGCGCATTTCCCCAGAGCCTACCTTGATGTGAACCGCGAGCCTTATGAGCTCGACCCGAAGATGTTCGACGGGCGTCTGCCGACCTATGCCAACAGCCGTTCGATCCGCGTGGCCGGCGGGCTTGGCACCGTGGCCCGCATCGTCAGCGAGAACCACGAGATCTACAGGCACAAGCTGCCGGTATCCGAAGCCCTCAGCCGGGTGGAGGAGATCTACAAGCCTTACCACACCACATTGCGCCGGCTTCTGGCCCAGACCCATGTCACCTTCGGTTACGCGGTTCTGATCGATTGCCATTCCATGCCTTCAAGCGTGAAATGCCAGACCACCGACACGCGGCCGGATTTCATCCTGGGTGACCGCTATGGCACCAGCTGCAGCAGCGACCTGACGGAGTTCGCCTGCTCGGTATTGAAGGAGATGGGCTACACCGTCTCGCGCAACAAGCCGTATGCGGGCGGTTTCATCACCGAACACTACGGCCGCCCCACAAGCGGCCTGCATGCCCTGCAGATCGAAATCAATCGCGGGCTCTATATGGACGAGGCAACCCACCAGCCGACCCCCGGCTTCGGCGACCTCTTCCACAACCTGCGCCAGTTTGCCCGCGAACTGACCTCCATGCCGGATGCAGCCTTGCCGGCGGACCCCATCGCAGCGGAATAAAACCCCGGACCCAAAAAAAAGGCCGCTCTCAAAAGAGGCGGCCCGAGTCTAGGGAGGAAACGCCCAAGGAGGGCGGTACGACACAACGTATCGCACCGCAATAAAATCGCATTGCACCGCACAAAGGTCAAGCCCGACAGCCCTTTCATACTGATCAAAGTATGAGCAGTCATTCAGGTTTTGCAGATTCATTTTTTTGCAGAACCGGTTATACAAGCGGCAATTCACGTTGATTTGGGTTTTGAGCGGTTTCCGCAGCCAGGAGGTAATGATGTCGGCAGGGCCTGTTTCCAGTTCCAATTTGTTTGCCCCGTTTCTGGACAGGCTGGCGGAAGCAGCCAGCGGTGCGATCATGCCGCATTTCCGCCAGGGCTTTGCAATCGACAACAAGTGGGAAGCCGGCTTCGACCCGGTCACCATCGCCGACAAGAACGGTGAAACGGCAATGCGCGCCCTGATCAACGAGACCTATCCGGACCACGGAATCCTTGGCGAAGAACATGGTCCGGAAAATCTCGACGCTGAACATGTGTGGGTGCTGGACCCGATTGACGGTACCCGTGCCTTCATCACCGGTCTGCCAACCTGGGGGACGCTGATCGGCCTGCGGACCAATGGCGTCCCGAGCCTCGGCATGATGGTTCAGCCCTATATCGGCGAACGGTTCGGTGGCGACGGCAAGACGGCCTGGTACGATGGACCTTTGGGTGCCAGGCAGCTCAAGACCCGACCCTGTCAGAAGCTGGAAGATGCCACTATTTTCACCACCACACCGGCACTTTTCAAGAATGGCGAACGCCAGGCGTTCGACCAGATCGAAGCGGCCGTTCAGTTATCCCGCTATGGCACAGACTGCTATGCCTACTGCATGGTCGCAGCCGGCCACGGCGACGCGGTAATCGAATCCGGTCTGCAAGCCTATGATATCGTTGCACTTGTGCCGATTATTGAAGGCGCAGGTGGTGTTGTCACGACGTGGACCGGCGGCTCTCCGGCCGACGGCGGCCAGATCGTTGCGTCAGGCGACCCGCGTCTGCATGAAATCCTCCTGCGGGACCTCGCAAAGGCAGCCTGACAGGTCACACGGCCACATCAGGGCACGGGATCAGCTTCCGGCCCGTTCCAGCGCCTGTTCGGCTTCAAGGCCGGGCACAAAGGCATCGAACGCCGCCCAGAACTGGTCGCGGAAGGCATCGCGCTCCATCATCAGCTCATGTTCGGCGCCTGCGATTTCCACATAGGCAGCCGCCTTCGCCCGCGCCACGAAGTCCTCGATCATGGGTGTGGAGACGATCCGGTCGTTGCCCGCAGCCAGCACCAGACAGGGTAATTTGATATTCGGCCCGGCCTCCCGCCGGCGCAGCGCCAGCATGGCGCGACCGGTCGCCCCCAACCAACCGAGAGTGGGAGACCCGACACCCAGCTCCGGAGCCTGTTCCAGCACCTTGTTGAACCGCTCGAACCGCGCCTTGTCCGTCGTTTGCCGATTGTTTTCGTAGGCGACGGAAATTTCAGCGTTACCCCCGGGCACAAACAACCTGCCAAGTCCGAACATCGACAACAGGCGGGCAACCGGAATAGCAACCTTTTCGATCAACCAGGACGTCTTTGGAGAGGTTGCCTTCAGGCCCGGGCGGCCAAACAGCCCCAGAGTGAGCTTGCGCAGGATCGACCGGAACCCGGACACCAGACCGGGAAACCATGTTCCCGTCGGCAGGCCCAACAGCGGCGCTGTCAGCACTGCGCGGTCCAGCATCGTCCGCAGACGGTCCGTATCGGACAGGACAACGAGCGCTCCGGTAGAGTGGGCAAGCGCAAAGTGAGGCCCGGGGTAGGTCGCTAGTGAGACTTCCTTCAGGACGGTGCGCAAATCCAGCTTGTACTTGTTGAAGTTTGAAACGTGCCCGCGTCTGGGGTTGCGTGTCAGGCGTTGCGACCCGCCCTGCCCACGCCAGTCGAAGGCGATGACGGCAAAGCCCCGCTGGCGCAGATCCTCGATCACTTCGAAGTATTTCTCGATGAACTCCGCCCGCCCCTGAAGCAGTGTTACCGTACCCTTTCGCCGGGCACCGGCGGCGGGCCAATGCGCATACCGGATCTTCTTGTCGTCCGGCGTCGTGACGAACCCGGATCGCGCCCCTTCAGGCACCGGATTGTCGGGATGGTCGATCAAGGTCATGCGCTGCGAATCACTCGGGTTCGTTGAGAGTTTGTTTTTCAAACAGATAATGGTTTTTCGTCAACAACTCGTCACGCCTGCAGATCCTGCCGGCACCGTCCGGCTTTGTCTTGCATCGTCAAGTGATACTCGTGCCAGGCGCCTCTCACAACAAGCTTCAGGCCGGCTCTCTGGGAAGCCGGCCCTGAAAGTGTCAGACAGCTTGTAGCTGCTGCTTAGTACCAGCGGCGCTGCCAGTGACCACGGTTACCGATCGGATGGCTGCGGACAATGTTGGCATTGCGGGAATCGACCACCAGCCGAACCGGCATGCCGCGCCAGCCCTTTGCCCGAACAATGTACATCGGGCCACGGCGGTCGAGGATCTTGATATGGTCGAAACCGCGGTGACGCAGGCTGCGGCGGATCTGGCGCGGACCCATTTCGTAATGGCGGCCACCGTGACGGCCGTTCCAGTTGCTACCACGTCCGTTACCACGGCGATGATCGACCTTGACCACCAGCTCGGCTTTTGCCGGTTCGATCTGGGTCTTTCCGACCAGCGGGGCAGCGGATGCAGTGGTGATGAAACCTGCGGACACCAGCAGAATGGCACCGGCGATCGGGGCGGACAATTTCGAAACATTGGCAAACATCTTCAAATCTCCAGTTTGTTCCGCCAGCGCCGTGCTGACGTTGGATTGAAGATGCACCGGGCCACTTGAACGCAACCGGAAGGCACTGTTCATGTGGCGTTCATGTTTCCACGACGCCCCATATTTCCCGCCTCTTGAAATGAAAATCCGAATTACCAAATCTCTTCATGCAAGCGCCAGACCGGGTTTGCACCGCAGCCTGTCCCGCCAATCCGGGGGACGAAGGACTGCTCAACATCAGTGAAGTATCAGTTGCTCAAGAGAGGACAGACACATGCGTCACTTCGACTTTTCTCCGCTTTACCGCTCCACCGTCGGTTTCGACCGGCTTTTCTCGATGCTCGATGCCGCCGGCAACGAAGCGCCGAGCTATCCGCCCTATAACATCGAGCGTACGGGCGAAAACGCCTACCGCATCACGATGGCCGTGGCAGGCTTCTCCGACGACGAACTGAGCGTCGAAGCCAAGGAGCACACACTCACCATCAAGGGTGAAAAAGCTGAAGAAGATGCCAGCCGGGAAATTCTCTACCGCGGCATTGCCTCGCGCACCTTTGAACGCCGCTTCCAGATTGCCGAACATGTTCGCGTGGAAGGGGCAAGCCTCGAAAACGGCTTGCTGCACGTTGATCTTGTCCGAGAAATCCCGGAAGCCATGAAGCCGCGCAAGATCGAAATCACCAGTGGTGAAACCAAGCAGATCGAAACCACGGCTCACTAACCGCCTGGTTCAACTGCGGCAATCGCATCATCGGGGCGCCTGGGAAACCAGGCGCCTTTTTTGATGTTACTGCGCGTCCGTCACGACACATCTCGGCACACGAGAGGTGGCCCTCAGACCGTCCCGGACAGCACTTTCAGAAACGCATCGACGTCTTCATCCGTCGTTGCGAAACTGGTGACGAGACGTACACAGACTTCGTCCGATGCCGGGGCGTGGCCTTCGGCGAGGCCCTCTGCCGGCCATTCATAGAGATTGGCACCGGCTGCCTGAAGCGCTTCCATCTGGCTGCGTTTCAGGATCGGGAACAGTTCGTTGGCTTCCACCGCCCAGGCAGTACGCCCTCCGGCCTGCCGGATCCCTTCGGCAAGACGGGTCGCCATGCCGTTGGCGTGGCTTGCGGTCGTCAGCCAGGTGTCATCCTGGAAATAGCCTTCGAACTGGGCCGCCACGAAGCGGCTCTTGGAGAAAAGATGACCGCCGCGCTTGCGGAAATACTCAAAGGATTTTGCGGCGTCCAGATCAAAGAAAACCACGGCCTCCGCGCACCAGCAGCCGTTTTTGGTGGCTCCGAAGGAAAGCAGGTCCACCCCCGCTTTCCATGTCATGTCGGCCGCCGAACAGCCGAGCGTCACAAGCGCATTGGCAAATCGTGCGCCGTCCATGTGAAGCGGCACCGAACGGGACCGGCAAACATCCTTGATCGCGCCAATTTCATCCAGCGTATAGACGGTGCCGCATTCGGTTGCCTGGCTGATGGAAACGGACGCGACCTGACCATGGTGGACAACACCGTCAGGAACCTGTGCCATCTTTTCGCGAAGGGCATCGGCGGAGAACCGGCCGTTTGGTCCCTTCACGCTCAACAGCTTGTTGCCGCCGGTCATGAACTCGGGGCAATTGCATTCATCAACCTGAATATGCGCACCGGAATGGCAGAAGATCGCCCCGCCCGGCTTGGCACAGGAAGCCAGCGCCAAAGAATTCGCCGCTGAACCGGTCGCCACGAAGAAGACGGCAACCTCGCGTTCGAAGATCTCGTTGAACGTGGCGGAGACGGAATCGGTCAACGGGTCGGTGCCGTAGGCCGGCGAGAACCCGTCATTATGGCGGGCCAGCGCCGACATCACCGCCGGAGCCGCACCCGCCCAATTGTCACTGGCAAAATTCATGTGCCGGTTTAATCACTTGGCATCACAACCGGCAACCGATTTTTCAGTAGTACATCTCGCGCTTGCGATAGGACCGGCCGAGCAGCCAGTCCAGCGAGACGATACCCGGCCCCTTGAGCACCGGCACCAGCAACAGGAAGATCCAGAGCAACCGGTCATCGGCGATGATCGCATAGGGTTCACCGTCGAACAGCGCCCCGATCGTCTTTGCGTCAGCCCCATGACCATAGATGTCGACATAGGTCATGACGCAGATGAAGACGATCATGCCGAGGCTTGCAAAGCGGGTAAATAGACCGACAACCACCATCACCGGCAGAACAAATTCACCCCAGGTGCCCAGAAGCACCATCAGACCATACGGGAAGAACGCAATCTGGCTGGTGTCGTAGCTGACCTGCTCCATCATCTTGGGCAGCATCTGCGCATAGGCACCTGCGGTTGGCGTGAAGATGTTCATGATGTTGCCGCCGATTTTCGTCATCGCCGAGTTCAGGAAGAACTGCAGCAGGATCGCGGCAAAAATGAACCGGGCAGCAAGCCCGATGAACCAGCCATTTGTCAGCCGTTCCAGAGCTCCGAACACCATCGTGTAGAGCCTGACAAAAAACCCAATCAACACACCCATCTAATCCCCCATGATCAAGCGGCATCCATTTGCCGCATGCGTGTTAGTCATCCAGTTGCAGGGCGGAAAATGCACCAGCTGCAAGACAGTCCGAAAGGCAATCGGACAAGCAAAAACCGTCGTCGTCCTCCTGAGCCCGGCTTGCCGCCGCTGCAAGCGTCTGCCCTTGCAGGAGATCCATCGTGAAAACAGCCCCGCCCGGACGCAGCAGATAGACATCCACCTCCATGTCCGGACGGGTAATCATTACCGATTGGGGCTCGTCAAGATCGACAGCTTCAGCCTCATCGGGTTCAAACCTGTTGGCTCGCGCAATCGCCCAGATCGGCCAGGCAGATGTCACGACGTGCGCCGCCGGATGCGGTACGAAGCGAACGCCCCCGAGTCTTTGCGGATCGATGCTGCCCAGGATTGCCGGATCGAGAGGCGCGGCATCCGCAGCATGATAGGCCTGGAGCCAAGACCATTCCAGCCGGGCAACATCGCCGAGATAGGGATATGCCTTGAGCGGCGGAAACGCGTCCAGGAAATCGGCGAAACCGGCGCCGTACCAGATCAACACGGGCGATACCGGCGGATGAGCTGTCACGAAGGCCTGGGCAAGCGCCCTGAAATACTCTTCCCCCAACAGCGCCTTCACTGCAGGAAAGCTTTCACCGAGCGCTTCGCACAGGCTGACGATGACGTTGTTGCGGTAGACATTGAATCGCTTCGGCGCCGTTTCTCCGTCCGGACCAGTCAATCCATCGGGCGTTGCCATTTGCGGGTCGAGCAGCGCACGCCCAAACGAGGCGGCATTGACGTGCGGCAGGGCGAGCGGACCACGCATGTCAGACCGCTTGCTTTCTGCCAGCCTCTGCAGGCTGCGCCAGAATGCGGTCCGCGGCTTGTGCCTCGGCAAGCAGAACCGGCCAGGCAGGAACATTGTTGTCCCACTCGATCAGGGTCGGCAGCGGCCCCTGTAGACGAATGACATCTTCATAAAGTTGCCAGACCGCAAGATCCACTTCCCGGTCATGCGCGTCGATCAGCAGTGGCCGGCCGGCGTCATCACGGTCAGGCGCATGACCGCCCAGATGTATTTCGCCGACAGCAGCCATCGGGAAGGCGGCAAGATAATCTCTCGCGGATCTCTCGTGGTTGGTGCAGGACACATGCACGTTGTTGATGTCGAGCAACAGGCCGCAGCCGGTCCGGCGTGCGATCTCGCTCAGAAAATCCAGTTCGCTCATCGTGCTCTGTGCAAAGGCGACGTACGTCGACGGATTTTCCAGAAGCATCTGCCGTCCGACGGTCTCCTGCACTTCATCTATGTGATCGCACACACGGTTCAGCGTGGCGTCGTCATAGGGTACCGGCAACAGGTCGTTGAAATAAGTCGTGTCGTGCGTCGACCAGGCCAGATGCTCGGAAAACAGCCCCGGTTCATATCGCTTGTTCAGGTCTGACAAGCGCCGCAGGTGATCCTTGTCCAGTGGCTGTTCACCGCCGATCGAAAGACCGACACCATGAAGAGACAGGGGATACCGGTCGCGGATCGCCTCCAGTTGCCGGTGCGGCGGACCGCCGGCCCCCATGTAGTTTTCGGCATGAACTTCAAAAAAACCGATATCCGCGGACGTTTCCAGAATAGCCGCAACATGCTCCGGCTTCAAACCAGCTCCGGCCCGCGCGGGAACAGCCGCCTCGCAGCGCTGTACCGGGTTTGATCGGGTATCGGAAACCATGGAGCCCTCCGGGTGGAATAAGTTTTGTCAGGCAGGCACACTGGCTTAGGACATCTTCAGACTGGGCTGACTGAAGCACCATGGCTCATGACTTTGAAAGGGCTCACACCCTGCCCGCCTCGGCACCAAGTGCGGGATAAGCAGCTGCCTGCCTGACCAGATTGCCGCTGTTGCGGCCGTCTAAAGCCTATCAGGCTTCCGGCAGGTCGCGCGTAAGTTCGGTCAGAGAGCCGTGACGGCCACCGGGAACATCCATTGTCACGCAAGTGCCCTTCGGGACGAGGGTCCAGGCGTTGCCCTGATAGTCGACGGTCGACGTACCGGCGCAAGTCGTGCCTGCACCCGCCTTGCAGTCGTTCTGACCTTTCAGGGACACACCATAGCATTTTTCCTTGGCCTGGGCGTGGGCCGGAACAGTTGACGACAGACCCGCAACCGCGGTTGCCACCGCACCGGCAACAATTGCTGCAGACATGGCCTTATGCTTCATCTCGATCTCCTCTCGTCGTTGAAAAATCACTGCGTACCGGCGTTTTTGCTGGGCCGCCAGTCACCCACCGTAGATGACCCTATTGAAGATAAATAGGAAATCAAACGCATGTGACTGTTTTGCGAGCATAACTGCACAAAGTTTAACAAACGCAAGATTCTTACATATTTATCGTCGGTTTTGACCTTTCCGGACGATTGGCACTTTTCGCGCGAAACAATTATAATGCGGCGACGCAGAAACACTCTTGCTCACGACGGCGAAATCTGTCATGTTCGCGCCGCTTGGAATAGGACAGGTATGCTGTCCCAATTATCGCCATGCCCAAAACGGCCCGGACAGGGCGCAGGACAAAAAGGCATCGGTGATAGCCAGGCTGACCACTGGGCGGATCCGGGGAGGATCCGCAAGGAAGCGAGACGGAACGTTTCGGCAGCGGAGGACCGCTGCGTCAATGCGGCGGTTTGCTTTGATAAACGGCCGTGGTTAATACAACAACAGAGCCGGGGCAGGAAAGCCAGGGTTCGCCGGACCGCATTCTTGATGGAATGCGACCCGAACGGAACCGGACGCTCCCAGCCACGGCGGCACTGGGGTCAACAGTGAGGGCGCACATGACGAAGATAGAGCTGACGACGAGCACAGCCATGCAAGCTGGGAGCGTGGACATGAAGACCACCGCAACCACTACACTTGCGGAACGACTGAGCACGGCCGCCGACAAAGGGCTCTATAATCCGTCGCGCGAACACGACGCCTGCGGTGTCGGCTTTGTCGCCCACATGAAAGGCGAGAAGTCCCACAAGATTATTGCCGACGGTCTGCAGGTTCTTGAAAACCTCACGCACCGCGGCGCGGTTGGTGCCGACCCGTTGATGGGCGACGGCGCAGGCATGCTGGTGCAGATCCCGCACGCGTTCTTTGCAGAAGAACTGGCGAACGCCGGCACATCGCTTCCCGATGCCGGTGAATATGGCGTCGGTTTCATCTTCATGCCGCAGGACGATGAGCTGCGTGCCAAGTGCGAAGCCATCGTCGAGCATGTCATTGAAGACGAAGGCAAGGAACTGATCGGCTGGCGTGACGTGCCTGTCGACAATTCATCGCTTTCCAAGGCGCCGGACATTGCTGCCACCGAACCGGTTTCCCGTCAGGTCTTCATCCGCAAGACCGGCGGTGAGGCAGATGCCTTCGAACGCCGCCTTTATGTACTGCGCAAGGTCATCTCGAACCGTGTGCGTGCCGAAACCGATGCGGTCTCGAAAGGCTTTTATATCGTTTCAATGTCCAGCCGGACCATCGTCTACAAAGGCATGTTCCTCGCCTATCAGCTCGGTGCCTATTACGCCGACCTGAAGGACGAGCGCTTTTCGTCGGCCCTGGCCCTTGTCCACCAGCGTTTTTCCACCAACACGTTCCCGTCCTGGGATCTGTCGCACCCCTACCGGATGGTTGCGCACAACGGTGAGATCAACACGCTGCGCGGCAACGTCAACTGGATGGCGGCGCGTCAGGCGTCCGTATCGTCGGCGCTGCTCGGCGACGACATCTCCAAGCTCTGGCCGATTTCCTATGAAGGCCAGTCGGACACCGCCTGCTTCGACAACGCCCTCGAATTCCTGGTCATGGGTGGTTATTCGCTCGCCCATGCGGCCATGATGCTGATCCCGGAGGCCTGGGCCGGCAACCCGCTGATGGACGACAACCGTCGTGCCTTCTACGAATACCACGCGGCCCTGATGGAGCCGTGGGACGGCCCGGCAGCCGTTGCCTTCACCGATGGCCGCCAGATCGGCGCAACGTTGGACCGGAACGGCCTGCGTCCCGCCCGCTACATCGTCACCGACGACGACTTCGTCATCATGTCTTCCGAAGTTGGCGTCCTGCCGGTCGAAGAAGAGCGCATTGTCCAGAAATGGCGCCTGCAGCCGGGCAAGATGCTGCTGATCGACATGGACGAAGGCCGGATCGTTTCCGACGACGAAATCAAGCGGCAGCTTTCCACGGCCAACCCGTACAAGGACTGGCTGCACCGGTCCCAGATCGTACTGGAAGACCTTCCGGGCGTGCGCCAGCGCGCGCCGGTAGCAGGTGAAAGCCTTCTCGACCGCCAGCAGGCCTTCGGCTACACGGAAGAAGACATCAAGCTTCTGATGACCCCGATGGCAACCGTCGGCCAGGAAGCCATCGGCTCCATGGGTACGGACACGCCGATTTCAGCGCTCTCCGACAAGTCCAAGCTGCTTTACACCTATTTCAAGCAGAACTTCGCTCAGGTCACCAACCCGCCGATCGACCCGATCCGCGAGGAGCTGGTGATGAGCCTTGTCTCCTTCATCGGCCCGCGCCCGAACATCTTCGACCTTGAAGGCCTGTCGACCTCCAAGCGGCTGGAAGTGCGCCAGCCGATCCTCACCAATGAGGACCTGGAGAAGATCCGCGCCATCGGCGACATCGCAGACAACCAGTTCTCCGCCAAGACGCTGGACATCACCTACAATTCCGAAAAAGGCGCCGTCGGTATGGAAGGCGCTCTCGATGAATTGTGCGAGCGCGCAGAAAAAGCGGTTCTGGACGGATACAACATCATCATCCTGTCCGATCGCCTGATCAGCCGCTCACGCATCGCGATCCCCGCGCTGCTGGCAACCGCTGCCGTGCACCATCACCTCATCCGCAAGGGTCTGAGAACCTCTGTTGGTCTGGTGGTTGAAACCGGTGAAGCTCGCGAAGTCCACCATTTCTGTGTTCTGGCCGGCTATGGCGCGGAAGCGATCAACCCTTATCTTGCGTTTGAAACGCTGCTTTCCATGCATATGGAAATGGACTTCCCGGAGGAAGTCGATCAGGACGAAGTCGTCTATCGCTACATCAAGTCCATCGACAAGGGCATCCTCAAGGTCATGTCCAAGATGGGCATCTCGACCTACCAGTCCTATTGCGGCGCGCAGATTTTCGACGCTGTCGGCCTCGGCTCGTCCTTCGTGAAGAAGTACTTCTTTGGCACGGCAACCATGATCGAAGGCATCGGCCTTGCCGAAGTCGCCGATGAAACCGTTCTGCGCCACGAGCAGGCCTTCGGCGACGTCGCCATCCTGCGCCGCTCGCTGGAAGTTGGCGGTGAATACGCTTACCGGACCCGTGGTGAAAGCCACATGTGGACCCCGGACTCCGTCGCGCTGCTGCAGCATGCGGTGCGCGCGAAGCTCCCTGACACCTATCGTGCCTTCGCCAAGGAAGTGAACGAAAAGAGTGGACGCTACGCGATCCGCGGCCTGTTCCGGATCAAGTCCGCGGACGAAATCGGCCGCTCGCCGATCGCGCTCGACCAGGTGGAACCGGCTGAAGCCATCGTCAAGCGCTTCGTCACCGGCGCCATGTCCTTCGGCTCGATTTCGCGTGAAGCTCACACGACCCTGGCAATCGCCATGAACCAGATCGGCGGCAAGTCGAACACCGGTGAAGGCGGTGAGGAGCCGGAGCGCTTCAATCCGTTGCCGGACGGATCGTCCAACCCGCAGCGCTCTGCCATCAAGCAGGTTGCTTCCGGCCGCTTCGGCGTGACCACGGAATATCTGGTCAACTCCGACATGATCCAGATTAAGGTCGCCCAGGGTGCAAAGCCCGGCGAAGGCGGCCAGTTGCCGGGTCACAAGGTGGATGCGGTTATCGCCAAGGTGCGTCACTCGACGCCGGGCGTCGGCCTGATTTCGCCTCCGCCGCACCATGACATCTACTCCATCGAAGATCTGGCTCAGCTGATCTACGACCTGAAAAACGTCAACCCGGAAGCCGATATCTCGGTCAAGCTGGTGTCGGAAGTGGGTGTCGGAACGGTTGCTGCCGGCGTTGCCAAGGCACGCGCAGACCACATCACGATTTCCGGTTACGACGGTGGCACCGGTGCATCACCGCTGACCTCGATCAAACACGCCGGTTCTCCCTGGGAAATCGGCCTTGCCGAAACCCAGCAGACCCTGGTGCTGAACGGACTGCGCTCGCGCATCGCCCTTCAGGTCGACGGCGGCATCCGCACAGGCCGGGACGTCATCATCGGTGCGCTTCTTGGTGCCGACGAATTCGGCTTCTCGACCGCTCCGCTGATTGCCGCAGGCTGCCTGATGATGCGCAAGTGCCATCTCAACACCTGCCCGGTCGGCATCGCCACCCAGGACCCGGTCCTGCGCAAGCGCTTCAAGGGCACTCCGGAACACGTCATCAACTACTTCTTCTTCGTCGCCGAGGAAGTTCGTGAGCTGATGGCCAACCTCGGCTTCAAAACGATGGAAGACATGATCGGCCGGTCCGACTTCCTCGACAAGGAAGCCGCGATCGATCACTGGAAGGCCAAGGGTCTCGATTTCTCCCGTATTTTCTTCCAACCGGAAGCAAAACCGGAAGAGACCCGCTGGACCACACGTCAGGATCACCCGATCCACGACATCCTGGACCGTCGCCTGATTGCCGCTTCCAAGCCGGCCCTGGACAGCAAGGAGCCGACAATTGTCGACGAGACGATCTGTTCCGTCGATCGGTCGGTTGGTGCCATGCTCTCCGGTGAAATCGCCAAGCGGTACGGCAACAAGGGCCTGAAACACCCCGACACCCTGAAGATCAATCTGAAGGGCACGGCAGGCCAGGCGTTCGGCGCCTTCGTCGCCCGCGGCGTCACCATTGATCTTGTCGGCGATGCCAACGACTATGTCGGCAAGGGTCTTGCCGGTGGCAAGCTGATCGTCCGCCCGCCGGAGAACACCCGGATCGTGCCGGAAAACTCGATCATTGTCGGCAACACGGTGCTCTACGGCGCAACCGAAGGTGAATGCTACTTCCGCGGTGTTGCCGGGGAACGCTTTGCAGTTCGCAACTCCGGCGCTGTTGCCGTTGTCGAAGGCGTGGGTGACCACGGCTGCGAATACATGACCGGCGGCGTCGTCGTCGTCATCGGCCAGACCGGACGCAACTTCGCGGCCGGCATGTCCGGCGGCATTGCCTATGTGCTCGATGAAGACGGCACATTCGGCTCCCGCTGCAACCTGGCCATGGTCGAACTGGAACCGGTGACCGAAGAAGACGATCTTCTGGAGAAGCTGCACCACCATGGTGGCGATATCGAGCACAAGGGCCGCGTGGACCTTTCCTGCGACATGACCCGCCATGACGATGAGCGCCTGCGCCAGATGCTGACGAAACATCTGGAACTGACCGGCTCGACAAAGGCCGAGGCAATCCTCGAAAACTGGACCCAGTACCGGCCCAAGTTCGTCAAGGTGATGCCGGTCGAATACCGCCGGGCCCTGCGCGAAATGGAAGAGCAGCGCCTCGGCATGGTCGCCGCCGAATAATCCGGCCAAACGCACGAACTGGCTCTCGGCCGCATGACGCGGCCGATTGCAGCCACCCTGGACAGACGCATGAAATTTTGAGGAGGTCGCCTTGGGCAAGGTAACCGGTTTTATGGAAATCGATCGGCAGGAACAGAAGTATCAGCCTGCCTCTGACCGTATTCGCCATTTCCGCGAGTTCACCATTCCGCTGAACGACCAGGACGTCACCAATCAGGCGGCCCGCTGCATGGATTGCGGCATTCCGTTCTGCCATGGCCCGACCGGTTGTCCGGTCAACAACCAGATCCCGGACTGGAACGATCTGGTCTACCAGGGCGACTGGGACTACGCGCTCAAGAACCTGCATTCCACCAACAATTTCCCCGAGTTCACCGGGCGCATCTGCCCGGCTCCTTGCGAGGAAGCCTGCACGCTGAACCTGGAAGACATTCCGGTCAACATCAAGAGCGTGGAACAGGCGATTGCCGACAAGGGTTGGGAAGAAGGCTGGATCGTACCGGAGCTGTCCGCGACCAAGACCGGCAAGGCAGTGGCGATCATCGGCTCCGGCCCCGCAGGCATGGCGGCCGCCCAGCAGCTCGCCCGCGCTGGTCACACCGTGCATGTCTATGAGCGTGAGCCGAAGGCCGGTGGCCTGCTGCGCTACGGCATTCCCGACTTCAAGATGGAAAAACACTACATCGACCGCCGCGTGAAGCAGATGGAAGCCGAAGGCGTGACGTTCCATTACGGCGTCAATGTCGGGGTAACCGTTGCGCTGGAAGAACTGGCAGAGCGTCACGACGCGGTAATCCTGTGCGCAGGTGCCGAACGTCCGCGTGATCCGGGTGTCTCCGGCATGGAACTGGAAGGCTGCCATTGGGCGATGCCGTACCTGGTCCAGCAGAACCGCCGGGTCGGCGGTGAGCCGGAAGGCGACGAGGCCCCGATCTGGGCCGGTGGCAAGCATGTCGTCGTCATCGGCGGCGGCGACACCGCGTCCGACTGCGTCGGCACCGCATTCCGTCAGGGAGCCCTGTCGGTGACGCAGCTCGACATTCGTCCGATCCCGCCGCTGAAGGAAGACAAGTTGGCGATCTGGCCGTACTGGCCGACCAAGTTCCGCACCTCATCGTCGCAGGCTGAAGGCGCTGAACGTGAGTTCTCCGCCGCAACGCTTGCCCTTGTCGGCGAAGACGGCAAGGTTACCGGCGTCAAATGCGCCCGCGTGGATGAAAAACGCCGCCCGATCGAAGGTACCGAATTCATCCTGCGCGCCGACCTTGTTCTGGCGGCTATCGGCTTCTCCGGCCCGCTGCTGGAAACCTACATCGCCGAAGCCGGCGACAAGCTGGAACTGGATGGCCGCACCAACGTCAAGGCCAACACCGACGATTACAAGACCAGCCTGGACAAGGTCTATGCTGCCGGCGACGTGCGTAAGGGCCAGTCCCTGGTTGTCTGGGCGATCCGCGAAGGCCGTCAGGCAGCGCGCGCTGTTGACGAGTTCCTGACCGGCTCGACCGACCTGCCGCGCTGAACTCTACATCCGGAAATGAAAAAACCCCGCCGGCAAACGCCTGCGGGGTTTTGTGTTTTTCGGACCTATTTCAAAGGGTCATTGCGAACCCGGACGCACAGTCACAGAAATGCGGCCTTCCGCATCCTGGCTGGCTGCTGAACCCAAGCTCTCACGCAAATCGGCACTTGTAGGGGCAAACACTTCTTCAACAGCGGCAGCCGGCGCAGACACTGCAACGGCAGGCATCCGTGGATCGTCCACACGTCCCTGCATGGGTGGCAAGGGCTCGCCTTTGACAAAGAAACGATAGGTCCTGCTGGCCGAATTGATCTCTTCTTCATCCTCGCCACCCAGAAGAAGTGCTTCGGGCGACGTCGTACGTCCGGTCAGGACGATGAAGTTCGGATCATCCTCCACACCTTCGAAAGCTAGCCCGCCATAGCCTCCGAGCAGGCGGGACAGTTCGCGTTCCACGAAGAATGCGACTTTCCGATAGCCTGCCCATGTGAAATCAATCTTGTCGTTCGTGCGCAGACGCGTGTTCTTGCCGTCGACATCGGGTCCGTAAGAGGAAAAGCTGCCGTCTTCAGCCAGGAATATATCCCATATGTCGACATAGCGGACCCGCCTGTCCTCCGACGCTCCCTGGAAGATCGAATTGAGCTGCGTGAAATCCGCGTTCACCAGTTCGTCGCCCGTGGGCGGCAGGCCGGCCCACACAAGCGGTTTCTTTTCCTGCCGCACCACACGCACAAGCCCGTCAACCTTCCTGCGGTAGCTCTCCAGCCACTGTGCAGTCATGAATTCAACGGGCGGTTCACCGGAAAAGGATTTACCCAGGTCCTGCCGGCCGATCATCACCACAACGGCCTGAACGTCCGCCCCCCGGATCCTGGAAACCACCTGCGTCGCCCAGTCCGGCGAACCTTCCCCGACAAAGCCTTCCTTGTCCTCGGTAATGGCTTCGACACGGATCTGTGGTTTTTGCGCCAGTGTGTATTTCAACCCGTCGGCGACACCGCGTGCCATGCGGTCCCCAACGACCAGGATCAGGCCGGCATTGGGGTCCTTTTCGAGAACGTCGAATTTGGGCGGTGCACCCGCGGGCCGGGAAACCCGCGGCTTCTGCTGTGTCTTTTGCGGCTGCTTTCTGCGCTTCTCGCCCCCACCGCCAAATAGCCGCTGCAAAGGAGCAAACGGGTTGAACCCCCGGAAGGGCCCGTTCTGCGCAACCACGATTTCACCGCGCTGCGCGTCCTGTGCGGCAGAGATTCCGGCAGAGCAGGCAACAAGCGCAAGGCCAAGGGATACGACAACCCGAAGCGAGGCGGCGCGTGTCCCCTTCCCTTCCCGTTGCCGTGTCTGAACTCTCACGCTGTGCTCCTGCTGCAGCTGCACTGCGCCCAGTTTAGCCGTCCAGCTTCAGGCGTGCCAGCAAAACAATGGATGCATAACCGTCGGGAACCATGCCACGTGAGCGCTGATAGGCTCGGATACCCTTTCGGGTAGCAGGTCCGATCCTGCCGTCCGCCGTACCGACAGAAAATCCACGCTGGTTCAAAAGCGCCTGCAATTCCGCGGTTTCAGAGCGATTGAGCGGAAGGTGCTCGCGCGACCAGTCGCCCTCGATCGGTCCGCCGCCAATGATCCGGTCGGCAAGATGGCCGACGGCAAGCGCATAGGCAGTCGCGTTGTTGTAACGCTTGATCACGTAAAAGTTCTTCAGCATCAGGAACGCCGGTCCGCTTGCTCCGGCAGGCAGAACCAGGATGGCGTTGTCGGACGGCCGCGGAAAATCCTTGCCGTTTGACCGGCGAATTCCGTATCGCCCCCATTCGCCTAGCGTCAGCGTCTTTTCGCCGTCGGCCATGTGATAGTCGAACCCGCTGGGCAAGGCTACCTCGTATCCCCAGGTCTTGCCTGTCTGCCAGCCGTGCTTTTGCAGATAGGCAGCGGTTGAGGCGAGTGCATCGGGTATGGACGTCCAGATATCCCGGCGGCCGTCGCCGTCATAGTCGGCTGCATAGGCCTTCCAGCTGGAGGGCATGAACTGGGTGTGCCCCATGGCGCCGGCCCAGGAACCTTCCATGTCCTGGAAACGCACATGACCTGCCTGGACGATCGCCAGCGCGGTAACGAGTTCCTTTTCCCAGAAGCTCTTCCGGCGCGGCGCCGCATAGGCCAGCGTCGCCAGTGCCTGGATTACGTTATGACGCCCCATGAAGCCGCCATAGTTGGTTTCCATGCCCCAGATCGCCAGGACAGCTTCACGATCGACGCCGTAGCGGTTTTCGATGACCGCAAGAACCTGGCTGTACTCCTTCAGCATCTCGCGGCCTTTTTCGACCCGCGTGTCTGAAACGGCACTATCGAGATAATCCCAGATCGGTTTCACGAACTCGGATTGCTTGCTCATCAGGCGCAAGGTGTCATCGTCCGGCTGCATGCCGGTGAAGACCGCGTTGTAGGTCTGGGAAGAAATGCCGGCTGCCCTGGCCGTCGGCCAGAAGCCGGAAACGAACTGGCTGAACCCCTGATCGGCCTGTGCCGGCACCGAAACGGCCAGCAAAGCGCCCGTCGCCGCGGCAGTCAAAAGCAGCCGGCGCCCGAGGGTTCTCAGTCTTCCTGAAAAGGGCAATATGGTTTTCACGTTCGCAGTCAGCTGCGCAAGGTTCCGCATCAGGGCCTCCTCGATGCCCAGGTCCGTAAGTTTCTGCCCCCGCCCCATGAATGATGTTGATTTGGTTACCGTGACGTTAATGCCGCAATCTAAACCCGGCTTCAACAGCGTTTTCGGAATAGTCGTTCCCCTGCTGGGAACTGTCGAAACGACGATGGGTATAATCCGCCGTCACCGCAATGTTCTTCGTCACAGCGAAGGTCAGACCACCAAACCCTGTCAGGGTACGCTCTTCGATCGAAACACCTTCATAGGTCCGGTAACTGTAACCGACACCGGTCTCGCCCACCAGACGATCACTGAAGGCATGAGCGAGGCGCAGGTCGCCGGAGTAGATGATCGAACCGCTGGCACCGTCGATATCGGTCGCCTCGAAGGAGGTGCCAAGACCAGCGGTAACCGTCGTCAGGCGGCTTGGTGACCAGACCAGGGAGGCGTCGGCAATCAGGCCTGACAGGTTTTCAAGCCTCTCATCCTCAATGTCCTCGATCCGCCACCCCGCACCGAGTTCCCCGGTCAGTTTGGGGCCGGATGCGATGGTGACACCACCCATGACCTGATAGCCATTGGCATTTCGTTTTTCGCACAAGGCGTCGCTACAGGTATCGTCATAGCGCCGCAGAAGCAGCGCCCCCTCGACGAACGGTGAAAACACGCTGCCGGTATTGCCGTCCAGCCGCAGGCTGGCGGAGTAGAGCGTGTTGTTGCGTCCGGATTCCGAGCCGCTTTCCGACGTATAGAAATTCCGGTCGACGCCGAGCGAAGCTGTTGCGGCAACGATGCCGACTGCGCGCGTACCACTGAGGCTTCCCGAAAGTTCGTGATCGTAGTCGGTCCCGGAAGCCGATTCTGCGCTGCCGTCGTCCTCCTGGCTGAGCGTGTAGGATATACTGGTCGTGACCTGTGTCGCTTCGCTGATGTCGAGCCGCAGGTTTGCCGCCGCAAAGACATTCGCCTCGTTGTCGTCGGTATCACCGGGATATCCGGTGAAGGAACCTCGCAGCGACGTGTCCAGCTGATGGCGTGACCAGTTCGAGGTCAGCGAAACATCGGGAGAAATCCGGTAGAACTTGCCAGAGGTTCCGTCTGCCGCCTGTGACCGGTTATCAGTCCAACCTGTCGAGACGGTCAGTTGGGGCGTCAGCGTGAAGGACCCGAGCCTGATCCCCTGTGCCGCATCGAAGGTCGTATCTCCGCCAAAAACGCTGTCGTCGATACCGCTGTCCGATAGAGGAACCGCCCTGTCGACAGCTGCAATCCTGTCGGCAAATGGCCTGACAGGAGTGGCTCTGCCATTGGTTCCAAGGCCGCTCGATCCGGTTTCCGCCGTTGCCGAATTCAGTGTCGAACGAAGGGAAAAGACATTTGCCTGCGTAGGATTTCGGTCTGCCGCCTGGGCTGCCTGATCGGAAGGGTCTGCTGATTCTTGCGCCCCGCCTGGGTCGTCCGATCCACGCAAATCGTCAAGCGTCGTTTGTGCAGCCGCGGAAACGGCCTGCAAAACGGCAAGAAAAGTGATCAGAGGCAGAAAGCTGCGCATGAATTCCGGGACCAGTCGACGTGGAATGTCCGGTCCAACCTGACGAATGATGGTTAATCCTTCGTTTCTTTTTCGCAATTTGGAAGGTTACACAAAGTTACATAAAGTCACCTGATCTAATGCATTTAATAGATCACAGGTTCTTGATCCCCGTCGGCGACTGGCATAGAGCTAGGCGATCCTAAATAAAAAAAGAATTATGTTCATGACCACCGTTCTGCGCGACCCGGTTTCCGAAGAAAATACTGACATGACGTCCCTGTGCCTCGTCTCCGCAGAGCGGACCCTGGAAACTGAAATTGCCGGCCTGAGTGCCGTTCGCGCAGCGCTGAAGAACGGACTTGCCATCCCGTTCCAGAAGACCTTCGATCTCATTCAAAAGAGCAAGGGACGCGTTGTCATCACCGGTATCGGCAAGAGTGGTCATATCGGCACCAAGATCGCAGCAAGCCTTGCGTCAACGGGAACGCCGTCTTTCTTCGTTCATGCTAGTGAAGCCAGTCACGGCGACTTGGGCATGATCACCGAAGACGACGTCGTGATCGCCCTGTCCTGGTCGGGTGAAACCCAGGAACTGGCAGGCATCGTCAGCTACACCCGTCGCTTCAAGGTGCCCTTGATCGCGATCACCTCGCGCAAGGACAGCACCCTCGGCCGTGCAGCTGATATCGTCATGAATCTGCCTGCTGTCACCGAGGCCTGCCCGCATGGCCTCGCCCCGACAACCTCCGCCCTCATTCAGCTGGCCGTAGGTGATGCACTCGCTGTGGCTCTTCTGGAAGGACGTGGGTTTACCGCGCAGGACTTCCGCGTATTCCACCCGGGCGGCCGCCTGGGCGCCAGCCTGAAAACGGCCAAGGACATCATGCACACCGGCGAACGCATGCCGCTGGTGTCCGCAAACACCTCGATGAGCGAAGGCATCGTCCTGATGACCCAGCGCGGCTTCGGTGTGCTGGGTGTCGTCGACGAACTGAAACAGTTGATCGGCATCATCACCGACGGTGACTTGCGCCGCCATGTTTCGTCAAATCTCCTGGCAAAATCCGCCGGTGAAATCATGACGCGTGCTCCAAAGACCGTTTCTCCGGACACATTGTCGGCTTCAATTCTTGAATTGGCCAACAGCCTGTCGATCACCTCCGTGTTCGTGATCGAGGACGGTCGCCCCGTCGGTATTGTCCATCTGCACGATCTTCTTCGCATCGGCGCAGCCTGATCTTTCACCGAAGCAGGCAATATTGCCTCACGGGGTCGAAAAAGTTTCTTTTCCGGCCCGCAAGTGGCGCGTCATTAGGATTTGATTAGCCATAAGCCTCTTACACTGCCCCAAAGTTTCATCGGCTTGACGCCGCAGACCTTGGTGTGTGTACAGAATGGATCTGGCGACATTAATCGGCATTGTGGGTGCCTTTGGCATCGTGACGACCGCTATTTTTCTTGGTGGCAGTTTCGGTCAGTTTATTGACGTGCCGTCGGTCCTCATCGTGGTCGGCGGCGGTCTCGCCGCCACGCTGATCCGCTTCCAGCTTACCGACATCGCCACTGCTTTCGTTACAGGCTTCAAGGTTGCGCTTGCGGGCAAGAACGCAAGCCCTCGCGACCTGATTACCGAAATCAGCAACCTGGGTGAAATTGTCCGCAAGTCCGGCCCGCTTGGCCTGGAGAACGTGGACGTCTCCGATCCGGTCCTTGCCAAGGGTGTGCAATATATTGCGGACGGCTATGAGCTGGAATTCATCAAGGAATCGATGGAACGCGAGCGCGACCTGCAGCTTTCCCGGCTCGCGGAAGGCAAGCGCGTTTTCAAGGCACTTGGCGATTCTGCTCCCGCCTTCGGCATGATCGGGACGCTGGTCGGCCTGGTGCAGATGCTTGCCAACATGGACGACCCTGCGGCAATCGGGCCTTCCATGGCCGTCGCCCTTCTGACGACCCTGTACGGCGCGTTGATCTCCAACATCCTTTGTCTGCCTCTGGTGGACAAGCTGGATGCGAAATTCGACGTCGACGATCTGAACCAGACACTGATCATCGACGGTGTTTGCCAGATCCGCGAATCCAAGAGCCCGGCCTTGATCAAGGAAATGCTGATTGCATACCTGCCGGACAAATTGCGCGCCGAACTGGCGGACGCGGCCTAGAGCAGGAAGCGTTCAGATGAACCCGGGCAGATTGTTCGCCAACCCTGGAAGCGATTGGTAAGGGCTCAATCGCAATCGATCGTACCAAGTCTGATCCGGAACTGACAAAAGAGCGACCACAGCGCGATGGCAAAGAAACAGAAACCTCAAGGCGGCGGCGGCGCACCGGACTGGCTGGTGACCTTTGCCGATCTGATGTCCCTGCTCGTCTGCTTCTTCGTTCTGATCATTTCCTTTTCCATTCAGGACAAGGAAAAGCTTCAGGTGGTCGCCGGGTCCATGCGCGAAGCCTTCGGTGTGAAGGACACGTCCCGCAAGACCGGTATCATCGAGGTCGAGGGCATTCCGATCCGCGACTACATGAAGGATATCAGCCAGGTCGAACAGGAGATGGATTCCGACTTCTCCCAGGTGCGCCATGAACAGCGGCGCAAACAGGGCCCGGAAGCCAACACCCACGACACGCTGGAAGCCGATATCGAAAAACCACGGCAATTTGCGACGGCTGCCGCCTCGCTGCGCCAGGCCTGGCAGGAGATGCCGGAAATCACCGAGATTTCCAGCAACATCATTCTGGAAGAATCCGAGGACGGACTGAACATCATGCTCGTCGATCAGGACGGGCGCTCAATGTTCCGGGAAGGCTCGAAGTATCCTTACGAGACCACCCGCCGCCTGATCGCCAAGATGGCACCTGTGCTGTCGCAGATGCCAAATCGCATCGAGATTACAGGCCACACGACTGCCGGCCGCCAGTCCATCGATCCAAGCTATACCGGCTGGGAGCTGTCCAGCGAACGCGCCAATGTTGCCCGGCAGATCCTGTCCGAATACGGCGTGCCGGACAATCAGTTCTACTCAGTGGTTGGCAAGGCCGACACCGAACCATTGTTCCCCAACGACCCCTACCTGGCGGCAAACCGCAGGATCGGCATTCTGCTCAAGGCTGAAGAACCGCCGCTGCCGGCCGGCCACAAACTTTAGTTCCCGTACGGCAACAGCCCCCTGCTAAGGAAACGCGTACGATGCCGGTGAGATCTAGCTGACCCGCGAGACCACCAGCCGCGCCCCGTCAATTGCCTCCACACGAACTTTCGTGCCAGCCGGCATGTCCGGTCCGGTAATGCGCCAGATCGTGTCATCGATGGACAGGTTTCCGGCACCCTCGTTCAAGGGCGCGGCAAGGGTGAATTCCCGGCCGACGTAACGGCTGCCGCGCTGGTTTAAGCCCGGATCGCCCTTTTCCGACGCAAGCTTCTGCATCAGCCGGCGTCCTATCAGCAGGCTGACGAGTGACAGCACGAGGAACAGCCCAACATCCACCTGCCAGGCGAAATCGAACAACAGAGCCACGACACCGACGACAAGCGCCGACAGGCCAAACCAGAGAAAAATCGTGCCAGGCGCCAGGATCTCGAGTCCCAGCAGCAAAAGCCCCAGAACGAACCAGCTCCAGGGCCCGAGGGCCGCGATTGTGCTTTCAATCAGGCTCACCGGTTCTCGTCTCCCTGATCACTGCTTGTATTGGGAATGCGCGCGGACGAGCGCTTGGAAGAGCCGTCTTCACCGAACGCTTCCTTGGCAATGGCGCCGATACCGCTCAAGGCCCCCAGCAGCGAGGTCGCTTCCATCGGGAGGATGAGCGTCTTCTGATTGCGCGAGGTTGCCAGTTCCTTGAACGCTTCGACATATTTGTTGGCAACGAAATAGTTGATGGCCTGGACGTCACCGGAGGCGATGGCCGCACTGACGAGCTGCGTTGCCTTGGCTTCCGCTTCCGCCTCGCGTTCGCGGGCTTCCGCATCGCGGAACGCGGATTCGCGGCGGCCTTCCGCTTCCAGGATAAGCGACTGTTTCTGACCTTCCGCTTTCAGGATTTCCGATTGGCGCTTGCCCTCGGCCTCAAGGATATAGGCACGCTTCTCGCGTTCCGCCTTCATCTGGCGGGCCATGGCATCCACCAGATCGCGCGGCGGATTGATGTCCTTTATCTCTATACGGGTGATCTTGATGCCCCATGGCTCTGCAGCCGCATCGACGACGCGCAGGATCTGGGCATTGATTTCATCGCGGTTGGACAGAAGGTTGTCGAGATCCATCGACCCCATCACCGAGCGGATGTTGGTCATGGTCAGGTTCAAAATGGCGTTTTGAAGACCAAGCACTTCGTAGGCAGCACGGGCAGCATCGAGCACCTGGTAGAAGGTCACGCCGTCTGCGCTCACCGTCGCATTGTCGCGGGTGATCACTTCCTGGGTCGGAACGTCCAGCACCTGCTCCATCATGTTGAGCTTGTGGCCGATCCTGTCGATGAACGGGATGATGAAGTTCAGACCCGGCGTCAGCGTCTTCCGGTACTTGCCAAAACGTTCGACCGTATAATTGTAGCCTTGCGGCACCGTCTTTACGCCGGCGAAAAAGACCAGTATGACCAGCACGACAAGGCCGATCAGGAAAATGTCAAATCCCGCGATTGGCATATACGTCTCCCGTAATTTTCTAAAATAGCACCGTCACTATGCGCCGAATACCAGAGCGTTTCCAGCGTATTTGCGGCGTTGAGCCTATACGGACACGCGTCCGCTAGCGCTGTTCGCACAAACACTTAAGGCGCTCGTGAAACAGTGCCGTGACTTATGGGCAGTATCGCGAAATTTTACGAGTATTTTCCACCGGCAAGGTTAAACGCCTGTGGATTTGCGGCTGGTCAGATCCAGCCGCCAAGTTCCCGCCGCACGATATGGGACAGCACATCCATGCCAAGATCGCTGTCGTTCAGACAGGGAATATGGCTGAAATTCTCGCCGCCGCTCTCTTCGAAGATCTCCCCGGCCTCGCCGGCAATTTCCTCAAGCGTCTCGAGACAGTCTGCAACGAAACCCGGGTTCATCACCGCAACGTTTTTCACGCCGTCCTTGGCCAGCTGTTCAACGGTCTTGTCCGTGTAGGGCTGCAACCATTCTTCCGGACCGAACCGGGACTGGAAGGTCACGCGCAGTTTCTCGGCGTCCCAGCCCAGGACCTCGCGCATGAGACGGGTCGTCTTCATGCAGTGGCAATGATAGGGGTCGCCGCGTTTGAAATAGGACTGCGGAATGCCATGGTAGGAGGTCAGCACCACGTCCGGCTTGAAATCGAGGCTTTCCAGATGATGCTCAACTGATTTTGCGAGGGCAGTCACATAGACCGGGTCGTCGTGATAGGGTGGCACGGTCCGGATCGCCGGTTGCCAGCGCATCTTCAACAGCGTCTTGCAGACAACGTCATTGACGGTCGCCGTGGTGGTTGCCGAATACTGCGGATAAAGCGGGAAGATCAGGATCCGGTCGCAGCCCTCGTCCTTGAGCGCCTTCAACCTGTCCGGGATCGACGGCTGACCATAGCGCATCGCCCAGTCGATCTTCAGCTTGCCGTCCGCATCGCCCAGCATCTCGGACAGTTTGTCCGACTGGCTGCGCGTGATCGTGCGCAGAGGCGACTCGTCCTTTTCCTTGTTCCAGATCTCCTCGTAAGCCTTGCCGGACTTTCCCGGCCGGGTCATCAACACGATGCCATAGAGGATCGGATACCAGATTGCCCGGGGCCACTCGATAACGCGCTTGTCGGACAGGAATTCGCGCAGATACCGACGCATCGGCCAATAGTCCGTGCCGTCCGGTGTGCCCAGATTGACCAGAAGCACGCCCACCTTGCCGCTTTTGACCGAAGGATGGTCCTTCGGCAGGTCGAGTTTTCTGAATGCGGCTTCCTGGTCGGCTGCGATCGGCGCGGTCGGTTGAACGGTCATCTGCGGGATTGGTCCTAAAACGATCTGTCTGTCTGACGCCATACATAGGCCAAGCACATGCCGAGGCCAATGCGGCATTTGTCATACGCAGATTTGAGCAGGCAGATCACCGAATTTCAGGCGGAAGTGCAACAACAAAAGACCTCAACCTGAGGAGAGCCGCCAGCTTCGTTCCGTCGGATAGGCAACCTGCTCCGGAGTATGCAGCCCATTCTTCGAAACAGCGGTTGCGCGCTTCTTCAGGATGAGACTGAAACTTGCATTAACTCCGGAGGCATGCCTGCACGTTGCTCCGAGCCTCAACCGTACTCCCGTTCATCCGCAATCACCTTGCCGTCATTCGGCAAACCGCCCGGAGCAACGGTCAGGACGTCCCCCTTCAGATGGGTCACTTCACGCAGTGTTTCCGCAACCCGTTCCGGCAAGCCGTTGCCGGAGGCGTCGGTTTCCACGGTCAGTGTCATGGCATCGGCCTCGCCAATGCGGCTGACGGCAAGGCGGGCCTTGCTGATTTCAGGATGCGCGGCAACGATCTGCGCGATCTGCGCCGGGTCGACGAACATGCCTTTGACCTTGGTGCGCTGATCTGCCCGTCCCATCCAGCCGGCAAGCCGCATGTTGGTGCGTCCGCAGGGCGACTGTCCGGGAATGATCTTGGACAGATCGCCGGTTGCGAAGCGGATCAGCGGATAAAGGCTGTTGAAGTTGGTGACCACCAGTTCGCCGACCTCACCATCTGCCACCGGCTCGCCAGTGCCCGGGCGCACGATCTCCACGATGTAGTCCTCGTTGACGACCATGCCCTCCCTTGCCTCGGTTTCATAGGCGATGACGCCGAGGTCCGCTGTCGCGTAGCACTGTCCGACACGAATTCCGCCTGCCTCGTATTCCTCGCGCAGGGATGGAAACAGTGCACCACCCGAGACCAGGGCCTTCTTGATGGAGGAGACATCCCGGCCCTGGTCCCGGCCACGATCGAGAAGGATCTTCAGATAGTCCGGCGTGCCGACAAAACCGGACGGTTTGAGCACCTCGATCGCTTCGACCTGACTGTCCGTATTGCCAACGCCGGCGGGAAACACCGTGCATCCAAGTGCAATGGCACCTTGATCCAGAATGAAGCCGCCCGGTGTCAGGTGATAGGAAAACGCGTTGAGAACCACATCGCCCTTGCGGAAACCGGCTGCGAACAGGCTTCGCGCACCGTTCCACGGATCGAGCCCGGGTGCCTGCGGTTCCCAGATAGGTCCTGGCGACATGAAAACCCTTGCAGCACCGGAAAGCTCACCTGCCAGAAATCCGCCGAAGGGGGGCTGTGCCCGCTGCTTTTCCAGAAGGTCCGACTTGCGCAGGACCGGCAGTCCCGCGAGCGCTGCCCGGTCGGTAACGCCAGCAATATCGCATCCGTCCAGATGTGCGGCCCACCCGGAGGATTTGCCTGTCGCATGGACCAGAAGATCCGGCAATCGGGCAAAAAGATCCCGTTCGCGCTGAGCGGCGTCTTGCCGCTCGCGCGCGTCAAACTGAATGTCGCTCATGGTCGTCTCCGCCTGTTTCGGCCCTGTGTCTGAAACCCCGTCAGGCCAGCCAGCGCTTCCTTCGCTTATAATGTTTGACATTCCGGAACGACCGACGGCCCTCGCCGCCAACGCCCAGATAGAATTCCTTGACGTCCTCGTTCTCGCGCAACGCCTTGGCGTCGCCGTCGAGCACAATGCGGCCGGATTCCAGAATGTATCCGTAGGTCGCGTATTTCAGCGCCACGTTGGTGTTCTGTTCGGCAAGCAGGAAGGACACACCTTCCTTTTGGTTGAGCTGGCGGACGATCTCGAAGATTTCCTCCACAAGCTGAGGCGCCAGCCCCATGCTTGGTTCATCCAGCAGGATCATCTTCGGTCGGCTCATCAGGGCGCGACCGATAGCGCACATCTGCTGTTCGCCGCCGGAGGTGTAACCGGCCTGACTGCCACGCCGCTCGCGCAGACGCGGAAAATAGTTGTAGACCATCTCCAGGTCCGCCTTCACGGCGCTGTACCCGTCCTTGCGGGTGTAGGCGCCCGTGAGCAGGTTTTCCTCGATGGACAGGTGACCGAAACAATGCCGGCCTTCCATCACCTGGATGCATCCCCGGCGAACCAGATCGTTTGGCGACAGCGCCTGGACTTCTTCGCCATCGAACAGGATCTTGCCCTTTGTCACTTCGCCCCGTTCGGCACCAAGCAGGTTCGAAATCGCTTTCAGCGTGGTCGTCTTGCCCGCTCCATTCGCGCCGAGCAGCGCCACGATCCCGCCTTTGGGAATCGTCAGCGAAACGCCCTTCAGCACCAGGATCACGTGGTCATAAATGACCTCGATATTGTTGACCGACAGGATTGTCCCGGCAGCATCCCGAGCGCCCTGCGAACCAGGCTGTTCTACATCCAGCAATGCCATTCCCTCTTCTCCCTGGTTGCTCCGCCGCACGTTATGCGGCGCGGCGGAGCGGACTGCCTATCAGTTCGGGCAGGGTTCGGTGCGCGCCGGCCACGGCGCATTCTTTTCTGCGTATTCCGCAGCGGCTGCTTCCAGCAGCGGACGGACCACATCGGTCATCGGCTCGATCCAGTCAGAAGCCTGACGCCACTTCTTGCCGTCCCACTCCTGGATGAACACCGGATGGCTGCCGGCATGGTCGTCGCAGGTCACTTTCATCGGATGGGCAAAGCCCTTCAGGCCGAGCTCAGCCAGACGAGCCTCGTCCAGGTTGAGAGCCTCGAGACCAAGACGCATGTCTTCGCCCGTGATGACAGTCTTGCCGGTCAGTTGCTGGGCGCTGCGAATGCCTTCCGCGATGATGACCGAGTTCAGGACGCCACGGTTATAGAGCGTGCTGCCGATCGTCTCCGCATCGGTGGAGGACTTGCCTGTATCGATGACGTGTTTCTTGATGTCATCGAGAGCCGGGAAGTCGGCGCCGACACCGGAGAAGTTCAGTGCCTTGTAGCCCTTGGCACCTTCACCACCGGCGGCAGCATCGTCATCACCTGCGGACCACCACACACCGATGAACTTGTCCATCGGGAAGCGGATCTTGACGGCTTCCTTGACGGCGGTCGGGTTCATCGCGCCCCAGCCCCACATGATCATGTAGTCCGGACGGTCGCGGCGTACGTTGAGCCACTGTGAGGACTGGTTCTGCATTTCCGCACCCGGAACCGGGTACTGCAGCAGCTCGAAGCCGTATTTTTCGGCCAGCTGTTCCAAAAGCGGCAGGGGCTCGCGGCCGTAACCGGCGTCAAGGAAGATGTAACCGATCTTCTTGCCCTTGAGGTTTTCAAGACCGCCTTCCTGCTCACCGATGTACTTGATGACCACGGAAGCGCCGTCCCAGTAGGTGTCCGGCACGTTGAAGATCCACGGGAACGTGGAACCGACAGCGGCAGCCGACAGGCCGTAGCCCATCGAAAGAACCGGGATCTTGTCGACACCGGCTTTGGGGATCAGCTGAAGCGTGATACCGGTGGAATAGGGGTTGTAGACCAGCGCGCCCTTGCCCTTGGTGGCTTCGTAGCACTCGACGCCTTTCTGGGCGTTGTAGCCGGTTTCACACTCTTCCAGCGCCAGCTTGACGCCGCCGATGCCGCCATCGCGCTCGTTCAGCATCTGCAGGTAGTCATGCATGCCGTTGGCGATATGGATGCCGGAGCCCGCGTAAGGCCCGGTCCGGTAAGTCAGGAGCGGCACATAGTTGGTATCTTGTGCCTGGACCGCGGTCGTCATGGCGCCGGAGAGACCGACCCCGAGCGCAACAGCGGTTCCCAGCGCAAATTGCTTAATGCTTTTCATATTCTCCTCCCACGCGGCATCGAAATGAATACCGCCGGACCGGTTGCGCCATTCCTCACCGGATCGGTCCATGTCCGGATGGCGGGCGAAAAGGCTGGCAGCCCCTAGTAAGGGAACGGCCAGACCCTGAGCTTCTGCTTCGCGATCTGCCAGAGCCGCGCAAAGCCGTGCGGTTCGACGATCAGGAAGAAAATGATGAGAGCGCCAACGATCATGAAGGTCGCGTGCTCCACGGTCTCCGCGGCCAGGTCGATGCCGAGGAGGCCGGGTACGAATTTCAGAACAACAGGCAGGATCCAGATGAAGGCGGCTCCCATGAAGGCTCCGCCGAGGCTGCCCAGGCCGCCCAGGATCACCATGAACAGCACCTGGAAGGACAACCGGATGGAGTAGGACGACGGCTCGGCGGCATTCAGCCAGAAGAACACCATCATCGCACCGGCCACGCCGCAGATGTAGGACGACACGGCAAAGGCCATCAGCTTGGTCTGCAGCGGGCGAACGCCTATGAGTTCAGCCGCAATGTCCATGTCGCGGATCATCATCCAGGATCTGCCGATTCGGCCGCGCAGGACGTTCGCCATCAGGAAGGCGATCAGCACCGTGATACCGAGAACGATGAAGTAGCGTGCCAGCGGTGTTGCTTCCGCCCCCGTTGCGATGATGCCGAAAACTTCTCGGCGCGGCACTTCGATCGCGCCGGAGGCGTTGTAGTTGTAGAGCCACGGAATACGGATGAAGCACCATTCCAGGAAGAACTGCGCTGCGAGCGTCGTCACCGCCAGGTAAAGCCCCTTGATGCGCAGGCTCGGCAGTCCGAAGACCGCGCCAATGGCAGCCGAGAACACGCCGGATACCAGAACCATCACGATGACATTGGCATCGGGAAAGATCGACGTCAGCTTGTAGGCGGCATAGGCACCGACCCCCATGAACGCACCGGTTCCCAGGGACAACTGTCCGCAGAACCCGGTCAGGATGTTCAGCCCGATCGCCGCCAGCGAAAACACCAGGAACGGGATCATGATGGAGGTCAGGAAGAAGTCGTTTGCAAGGGCCGGAATGACTGCAAACGCCGTGATCAGAATAACGGCCAGGCCGACGCGGTCCTGGAGGATCGGGAACAGCGCCTGATCCGCCTTGTAGCTCGTCTTGAATTGGCCAGCTTCGCGATAAAACATGGGTCAGATATCCCTAGATCCGCTCGATGATACGTTCGCCGAAGAGGCCTTGTGGCCGGAACAGAAGGAAGATCAGGGCGATGATATAGGCGAGCCAGGATTCAATCCCGCCCCCCACAAGACCACCCCAGTACAGTTCGCCGATCTTCTCGCCGAAGCCGATGATCAGGCCGCCGACAATGGCACCCGGGATCGACGTGAAGCCGCCGAGGATCAGCACGGGCAACGCCTTGAAAGCTACGATTTCCAGCGCGAAGGACACGTCGGACCGCGCCCCCCACATGATGCCGGTCGCCAGGGCCACGAGGCCTGCTGCGAACCAGACGATCGCCCAGATCTGGTTGAGAGAGATACCGACGGAAAGGGCAGCCTGGTGGTCGTCAGCAACGGCCCGCAAGGCCCGGCCGATCCGCGTCTTGTTGAAGAAGATGCCGAGCGCCGTCACCATCACCACCGCGATCACGGCTGCGGCAATATCGATATGCTGCAGGATCACAAGACCCCGGTCACCGAATTCGAACGCGGTCGAGCCGGTAGGCAGCCCCAGTTGCTCGGTAATCATCTGCTTGGGCTCGCCGCCGAAGACGAATTCACCGAAACCGACCAGGAAATACGTCAGGCCGATGGTCGCCATCAGAAGGATGATTTCCGGCTGGTTCACCAGGGGTCTCATGACCACCCGTTCCACTCCGTACGCCAGAACCCCCATCACGCCGATGGTCAGGATCAGTGCCAGATAGGCAGGCACACCGTTTTCGTTGAGGCCCACCAGCGTCAGGCCGGCGAACACCACCATGATGCCCTGGGCGAAGTTGAACACGCCGGAAGCCTTGAAGATCAGCACGAAACCCAACGCGATCAGCGCATACAGAATTCCGGCGACGAAACCTTCCCACAGGACCTGCAGGAAGAAATCCGGCATCTGGTACATCTGTACGAAGGGATCGATAAAAATGTCGTAGAGCATGGTTCGTCCCTCCTAGTGGCTCACACCGAGATAAGCGTCGATAACGGCCTGGCTGGCCTGCACTTCCTCCGGTGGCCCGTCGGCGATCTTCTTGCCGTAGTCGAGCACGACCACCCGGTCGGAGAGATCCATGACGACGCCCATGTCATGTTCGATCAGGGCGATCGTCGTGCCGAATTCCTGATTCACGTCGATGATGAACCGGCTCATGTCTTCTTTTTCTTCAAGGTTCATACCGGCCATCGGCTCATCGAGCAGCAACAGGTCCGGCTCCATCGCCAGCGCGCGGCCAAGCTCGACCCGCTTTTGCAGCCCGTAGGGCAAGCGCCCGACAGGTGTCTTGCGGATTGCCTGAATTTCAAGGAAATCGATGATGTCCTCGACCTTGCGCCGATGTTCGATTTCCTCGCGCTCCGCCGGGCCGCGCCATAGAAGTTGCCAGAAGAAGTTCTTGTGCATCTTCAGAGTTCTGCCGGACATGATGTTGTCCAGCGTGGTCATGCCCTTGAAAAGCGCCACATTCTGGAAAGTCCGGGCAATCCCCTGGCTGGCAGCCTCGTAAGGCTTCATCTTGCGGCGCACCTGGCCCTGCCAGGTGATCGTGCCTTCCTGCGGATGATAAAATCCGTTGATGACGTTGAGCATCGACGTCTTGCCGGCCCCGTTCGGGCCGATGATCGCGCGGATCTCGCCCTTCTGGATGTCGAACGAAATGTCGGTGATCGCCTTCACGCCGCCGAAGGACAGCGACACGTTATCGACCCGCAGCAGCACCTCGCGCTCGGCCGGTTCCTGCGCGCCATTCGGCGACAGTGTCTTGTCGGAAACGATCGCGTTCATTCGGCGGCCTCCTGTACGCCCGCTCCGGCGTCATGGGTGGACATGTCGCGGATCTCGACGGTGGCTTCGATTGCGCCCTTGCGGCCGTCTTCAAAGGTTACTTCCGTACGCACATGTTTGGAGGTGGATCCGTCGTAAAGCGCGTCGATCAGTGGACCATAGCGTTCGGCGATGAAGCTCCGGCGAACCTTCTGCGTGCGAGTGAGCTCGCCGTCATCCGCGTCCAGCTCCTTGTGCAGGATCAGGAACCGCTTGATCTGCGCACCCGCCATCATCGGTTCACGGGCAAGGTCCCGGTTCACCTGATCGACATGGCTTTCGATCATGCCGTAGACATCTGGATGCGCGGCAAGTTCCTGGTAGGAGGCATAGTTGACGTTGTTGCGTTCCGCCCAGGAGCCGACCGCGGTCAGATCGATGTTGATGAAGACCCCCACCATGTCCTTCTCGTGACCGAAGGCGACCGCCTCCTTGATGTTCGGGAAGAACTTCAGCTTGTTCTCGATGTATTTCGGCGCGAACAGTGCCCCGTCATTGAGCTTGCCCACATCCTTGGCGCGGTCGATGATCTTCAGGTGGCCGTTCTCGGCAATGATGCCGGCATCACCCGTATGCACCCAGCCGTCCGGCGTCTTGGTGCTGGCAGTAGCCTCGTCATTCTTGAAATAGCCGACGAAGACACCCGGCGAGCGATACATCACTTCACCGCTGTCGGCGATCTTGAGCTCGACATCGGGAGCAGGTTTGCCTACCGTATCGCCGTAGATCTCGCCATCCGGCTGGAGCGTTATGTAGACGCTGGCCTCGGTCTGGCCGTAGAGCTGCTTGAGGTTGAGGCCGAGCGAGCGGAAGAAGCGGAAGATCTCCGGCCCGATGGCTTCGCCGGCCGTGTAGCCGACTTTCATGCGGGTGAGACCCATGCGGTTCTTGAGAGGTCCGTAGACGCAGAACTCGCCGAGGGCGTAAAGCATCCGGTCCTTCAGGCCGACCGTTTCGCCATTCAGGATCTTCTCGCCCACCTTGCGGGCGACTTCCATGAAATAGTCGAAGATCGCACGCTTGGTTTTACCCGCATCTTCCATGCGCACCATGATGCGGGTCAGCATGTTCTCGAAAACACGCGGCGGTGCGAAGAAATAGGTCGGCGCGATTTCAAGCCGGTCCACGTCGATCGTGTCCATGCTTTCCGGACAGTTGACGCAATAGGCCGCCGTGAAGGCCTGCGCCAGGGAGAACACGTGGTCGCCGATCCAGGCCATCGGCAGATAGGCGAGCACTTCTTCGGTCTCGTCCAGATGATCGAACTTGTTGCCGTTGCGCGCCGAAATGACCAGATTGTCGAAGGACAGCATCACACCCTTCGGTCTCCCGGTGGTGCCGGAGGTGTACAGCATCACCGCAATGTCAGAGCCCTTGGCGTCACGGAATCCGGCTTCCCACTCGGCCGCCAGGGACGGCGTTGCCGCAAGCAGCTCGCGTCCCTTTTCCTGTACCGAGGAATAGCCATGCAGGTGGGTATGATCGTAGTCGCGCAGGCCGCGCACTTCATCATAGATGATCTCGGTGAGCGACTTTACCTCGTCCGCCATCGACAGGAGCTTGTCGACCTGCTCCTGATCCTCGACCACCGCGAAGGTGACTTCGGCATGGCCGAGCACGAAGGCCATTTCCTCGGCAACACTGTCCGAATAGACAGGCACCGGAACGGCCCCGAGTGCCTGGGCGGCAACCATCGCCCAGTAGAGCCTTGGACGGTTCGCACCGACGATGGCGATCTTGTCTCCAGCCTTCAGGCCCAGAGATTTCAAACCGATGGAGAATGCGCGGATTTCTTCACACACCTCGGACCAGGTCCAGCTTTGCCAGATCCCGAAATCCTTTTCCCGGAACGCCGTCCGGTCCCCGAAGACTTGCGCGTTGCGCATGAGAATCTTCGGAAAGGTGTCCTCCCCGCGCGATGCAGCGCTGGCCGACCCTACCATAGATGTTTCTTCCCTTTAGAAGGCGCCCCGGTTTTCCAGGGTCGTTTCCTGTGGGGCTATGAAACGCCGTGCCGACCGAACCTTCAACCGGTAAATTGTTAAAGGCGAAGAAGGACGCTGTCCCAACCCGTTGAAAATCAGGCTAGGACGGCGGATTTTCAGCAATATGTTTCAATCGTGTCGAAATGTTTCATTTGCGCTGCATGTGCGAATGGCACGAAGCCGAAACCTGTGAACGCGCCCCGAAACCGAACAGGCCTGCATCGGAAAGACAGGTGGATCGGGCGCAAAAACATCGGTCGAACACAACCTAGACCTACCGGGTTGCGTGCCCGTGAGGACGTGCACCGTTGCCGGCCGGTCGTGCCGTAGCGCCGGACCCGGCAGCACCCTGTGCGGCAGAAGCCTTCTGGTTTATTTCGGTCTGACAATTCTGCAGATCGGTGATCGCAATACCGACATCCAGCCAAAACTCATGAAGCGTCTCGGAGATGACATAGTTCTTCATGGTGTCGTCGAAGGCTTGGGTATTTCCTCTCATATCGAACATCCTGAAAGATGTCGGCACAAGATGCTTGAAGCTTTTGTTGTTGATCTCCTTCCGGATCAGGTTTTCCGTGGCCAGGAAGTTGGAAATCATGTCACTTGCGAGTTTGTCGATGGAAAGGGCCATGAGCCCCTCCACATTCGCCCCTTTTGCCGCAAGTTCCTTCAAGGCCTTTTCATAAAGGTCTTTTTTGCTGCAGGCCTTGGCGTCTTTCACGATTATCTTGGTAATCGCAGTAACGGTTTGAGCGCTCAGAAAGGTATATCCGGCGGAAGGGGGAGCGAGAAACATTCCAGGTCTTGTGGTTGTCTGGAATATGCTCTTCGACAGGCTGCCTTCAACATTGTTGCCCGGCGCACCAAGAGCGGAAAACGCCGCCAGGAGAAACACTTCCATCGCCAGGTCTTTCATTGGCGGCGTCTGGCCATTGCAGATGGAATCAAGAACCATCTTTGCGGCCGAGACGGAAAATCCTGCCATGAACCGGCACATGCCTGCAGTCACATAGGCCTCATAAGCAGTGCCCGTGGTCAGATATCCTGCCCAGCCAGCCGGCGCGGCAAGAGCCCTTGACCCAAGCTGCAACGCTCTTTGACCGTTCTGAAGCAGCACTCCCATTCGCGTCGTCGCGGCAACCGTTGTTGTCGCTTCGGCAGCCCCTGCAGTTCCGGCCACCACACCACCCAGATGCGTCGCCAACCCTGCCGACACAGCGGTCAAAACGGCAGTGATAATGGTGGTCTCGCAGAACCTCGAGCCGGAAAACCAGAGTTGGTAGGCCTTGAGGTCACCGTCCTTGATGTATCTGGCGTTGTCCCGGTACATGACAGCGCGCCTGGCGATGTGATCGCGTTGCTGATCCAGAGTAAGTGTAACGGTCGTCGGCATGTTTTCTTCTTACCCACCATCATTGGATTGATTGACTGAGTTAGATTTCACCAACAACTATCCACTATCTCTCACGGAATATCCGTGATTGATGTCACCTTTTTAATTTTAGAATAAAGAAATACTTTCCAATGAAAGATAATCGCAATGATCGCACCGCTAATTAATGCAACCAAATCTCATCAAGACTCAGAGCCTCGGCATTTATACCTAAATCTATTTTGACCTGATCGAGTGCCATCAACCTGCTCACCAACATTTCAGGCGGCCACGCATGTGTCTGGACGACTTGCTTGAAAGCACCAGGAACTGAAGGGCTTTCCGTCACTAAAGCGGCACGGCACTCTTGCGAACCACTAGCCAGGGCTCCAGTTGAACGCTGCCGTTGTCCGGCTTTGCACCACCCAGCAGGTTGAGCAACAGTTTCGCAGCCTGCTCGCCAACTGCTCGGCGAGGCTGATGGATTGTTGTCAGAGGCGGCACGAAATGGCCGGCAATGTCGATGTCATCAAACCCGACAACCGAAACATCTTGCGGCACACGGATACCGGCTTCACTCAGGAATGAGATGAAGCCGAAGGCAGACCGGTCGCTGGCACAAAAGACTGCGGTCGGCCGGTTCGCTAGGTCCAGCCATGCCTTTGCGGCCCTGACGCCGGCTTCCAGCGTGTAGTCCCCCTCGAAGATCCAGGCACTGGCCGGATCGAGACCCGCACCGCCCAACGTGGCCCGGAATCCGTCGAGCCGGTCCCGTCCCGGCTTGTGCGACAGGAGGCCCGTTACGTGGCCGATATTGGAGTGCTTCAGTTCGAGGAGGTGTGACACTGCCAGATCCGCCCCCATCAGATTGTCGACAACGGCAATTGGCACCGCCGGATCGTCGCTCCATTCGCCGGCCAGCACGATGGGCGGGGACTTGGGATTGGAAGATCTGATTCGGGAAATCGAGAAATGCCCGTCCAGGATAACGATCCCGTCGCAGTTGTTCTTGCTGAAATAGTCACTCAGGCTCGAATGCGACATGGACGGCTTGCGCGTGTCGGCAATCAGCACTTTTAGCTGTCTTTCCGCGCAGACCGTTTCAATGCCCTGGAGAATGTTCGAAAAGTGGGAATTGCCGATGTCCGGAACGAGCGCAACGATTGTTCCCGTGTCCCGGCGGCGAAGATTGCGCGCGGCATGATTGAGGACGTAGCCGGTCTTTTCGACCGCTTCCGACACACGGCGCCGGGTTTCCGCGGATACCCTGTCAGGTGTCGTCAACACGCGGCTGACAGTTGCCGTCGACACATTGGCGGCGCGGGCGACGTCCTGAACCGTCGGATTTTTCTTTTTGTATTCAGACTTTGGCATTCCGCGAATGTTAGCCGAGAACATTCTGGCGTCGCACGTCTTTTCAATTGGAGAGGCAAAGAATTTTCAGTCGCACCGGCTCGGTGTTGCCGCGGAAACCACAGCACAGCAGACACGGCGCTTTTCCTCTTGGCTACTGCGGGTGCCCCTGAAACGGGGGAGGCCCGGCAGTTTGGAGTCTGCCGGGCCGATTGACTGACTGGAGGTCATTTTTAGTCAGTCAGAGTCTAACCGTAAGATTAGAAGGTGCGCTGCATACGAACACCGAAGAGGAGTTCGTCCTGGTCACCCTGGGTGTCGATGTCGGTGTTTGCATAACCTACGTCTGCACCCATGACGAAGCCGGAGACCGGCTCCCACTGAACCGAACCGTCGATTGCGTAACGGGTTACGTCGTTCAGGCCAGTTGCGGCGTCGATGTCGGCATAGGAACCGTCAAGCGCGAGGCCGATCGTGGAAGTTGCCTGGATGTAGGCACCAGCAGACAGCGAGTAACCGGTGGAGGTGTCGCCGCCGTTGTAGTCGGCTACGCCGTCATACGTGGTGATGTAGGACAGTGCGCCATCAGCGTAGAAGCCCTGGAAGAAGATGTTCGAACCGGAGTTGAGCATCGGCAGGTTGATGGCAGCACCACCACCGACTGCCCAACCCAGGGAGTCTTCACCACCATTGTTGGTGCGGTTGGCAGCTGCATCCGGGTAAACCTGGTGCAGAGCACCGGACAGCTGTGCAGAACCCCAGCCCTGGGAAACGCCGAGAGCGGCAACGAAGTCCGGAGCACGGGTCCCGCCGTAATCACCATATTCACGATCGGAACGGTCTTCCAGAGCGATGGTCGCGGAGAAGCCGTTGCCGAAAGCAGCGGTGTAGGCAATCTGGTTGGACGTTACGTCGGACCAGTCACGATCCACGACACCGACAAAGGCCTGACCGGTGAAGATGTCGAAGTTCGAGGTCAGACGACCAGCTGTCAGACCGCCCCACTGGATGTAGGCGTTTTCCAGCGTGGTGCTGTTTTCGCCGTTGGTCACGGTGGAGTAGATGGACACGTAGGTGCGCAGGGTACCGAATTCGGTAGCCGTGCGAGCGTCCAGGTACAGGTAGCCGCGAGACAGCCAGGAGTAGCCGTCGGAGTCACGGTCACTGAAGGCACCGTCTTCCAGAACGTTGTTGACGACAACCTGGGTACGAACACGGCCGCCAACGCGGAGGCAGGTTTCGGTGCCCGGGATGTAGTAGAAGCGCGCGCCGTATGCGTCACAAACGCGAACATAGTCGACCGGCTCCGGAGCGACCGGAAGGTCAGCCGCCTGGGCGGTGGTTGCAGCAGCAGCTGCGGCCGCGCCGAGCATCAAACTCTTGAGTTTCATTACATTACTCCAGTTTCAAATTCAGTCGGAAGGCTGAAGGAACGGATTCGAATACTTTAACGCGACCCCTTCAAACTAACCTTTAGACTACCAACAACAAGCGTTTACTTGCACCCCGTTGGCCGTCTCCGCATCAAAAAGCCAGTTCCGACGCCGGAATTCAAGCCAGAATTTTTCTCTGGCGCACATTGGCATTTGGAGTCATATTTTTGCAACACATTGATAATCCATCATTTTTTACAACTTTTCACTTTTTCATTTTTGCCCTTGAACTCCCGAAACCGCATCCCCATATCCCCCGCCCTCGCACTACTTTAAATACTTTGTGTTTATTTATGCTGTTTTTCTTACATTTGCTTTTGTTGCAGATGCGAACTTCATGACTACACTGTTCAGTTTACAGATTTGAAAAGCAAGTTTTTCTATAGAGAAGAAATAGCATTTTCGATTTTGTCTATTTTTCCTGCAGATTTCAGCGGTTTTTGGAACAACCAGAATTTTTAGTCCAGTATTTCTTGAGAACTACAGTTGAGATTGCGCCAATGGAAAACTCTCCGGTTTCCCAAATCGGCGAAATTTCCTCATACATTTTTTTATTTGATAAAAACGTGATCGCTACTTGAAAAGCGAAGTCGTAAAACAAATCTATTTGGCACGGTTTGCCTGCGCGCCCGGCACCGCCCCGCCCACGGCCCTCTCCAGTCCCCAATTTCGGAAAAGGAACTCCCATGGCTGAACCAGAAGAAGGCGAGAGCTTCGATTCGCCGAACCTGATGGCGCTCACCGCGGGAATTGTTTCCAACTACGTGACGAACAACCCGGTCCCGCAGCAGGATCTGATCGAGTTGATTCTGGATGTCCACGTTGCCCTGGAAACCGCGACCAACAACACCCCGACCGTATTCCGGGCTCCCCTCGTGCCGGCTGTGCCAATAAAGCACTCGGTCACTCCGGAGTTCATCGTCTGTCTCGAGGACGGCAAGAAATTCAAGTTTCTGACACGCCACCTGAAGACGAAGTTCAACCTGACCCCCGCCGAGTATCGTCGCAAATGGGGCCTGAGCGCGGATTACCCGATGGTTGCACCGAACTACGCGCAAAAACGGGCCGAGATGGCCAAGGCCGCAAAACTGGGGCATCGGAAACGCTGACCCGGTTTTGAAGACCGGCAGCGTAGTGCTATATTCCAGGTATGGACTTCAGGCAGATGAAACTCAGCCCGCAGGCGCGCAAGGCGATCATGAGAAACGATCCCTCGGCGCAAATGAAGGCTATGGTCGAACTTGCACCGGGCAAGACCCCGGACGATCTGGCTTTGCGCACCACCAGCGCGGGCGCTCCTGAATTGTTGTCCTGGAGCCCTCAAAGCCACCTGATGACGTTGCTCGTCACCGCAGAAAACCTCAACTCGCTCGCTGAGGATACCGCTGTCACCTATATCCAGGTCGGCGGTGCGATGCGGCGTTAACGACGCCGCATCCTGTTTTTCACATCAAAAAGCTCAAATCACCGCATCGGTGCGCCCGGGCTGATCGGGATCGCGCAACAGCCGCAGAGCACGCGCCGCGTTCACCCGGCCAAAGCCCCAGGCAACATCGAACCCCGGTATGCCGTCCGGATTATCCGACGTCGCCATCAGGATGTTTGCGATCTGGGGCGCCGACAAGGAGCGTGCTTCCTGAAACAGCAGGGCAACGATACCGGCAACATGCGGGGCAGCCATGCTGGTGCCGGATTTCAGCACACGCATCGGGTGGACCCCGCCGTTGCCGTTGTTCCGTCCGCCTTGTGCACAGGACGCAACAATATTTGTTCCAGGGGCGGCAACCTCTGGCTTGTTCCGATTGTCGCGTGTGGGCCCGCGGCTGGAGGAAGCCGCCGGCGAAAGTGAATAGTGGCTGTAATTGGCAACCGCAATTGCCCTGCGAGTTGTTGCCGGAGTGCCGAGCGTGCGGACAGGGTCGAAATCGCCGCCCTGGAAGAAAGACTGATCGGCATAATTGTTGTCCCGGTCACGCAGATCACGCTCGATCCAGGCGTCGAACCGGCCGTTTTCTCCTTCCAGTGCCTCCAGTTTCAAGGTCCAGACACCGGACCTCAGCATCCCGAGCCCGAATGGTGCTTCCAGTTGCATGTAGATCCGCGCTTGTCCGTTCAAGCTCGAAAAGCGCTCCGAATCGATAAAGACCTCGTCCTGAAGCAGGGATTTACCAGGGGTGACCGGTCCGTACTGTGTTCCATCCGGTGCAGTCAGTGTCACGGCAAACCTGTCGACACTCGAATACCAGATCTCCAGCTCGCTCGACGTCCTGTCCGTTCCGGTCTGGGTGATGGTGCCATCGGGCAAAGGCATGCCACCACCCGTTTTCCAGCGCAGTTCCCGGCTTTCGCCCGTCGTGATGTTTCCGGCGGCGTGCCCATGCCAGACATGTTCATTTCCCGCCGCGCTCACGAACGCCCGCCCAAGAGGCTCCAGCAGACGGTCGATCGCCCTTTCGACAAGGCTCTCCCCATCATGGCTACCGCCATTCTGCCCGAGGCTCATGTTGATCACACAGGGCATGTCGAGCGCATCCGCCTTGTTCATGATGTAGGCAACTGCATCGACCACGTGGCTGGAATCGGTAAATGTGCCGGACCCGTCGCGCGTATCCGGCTGAACAAAAATCAGCGTGGCTTCGGGCGCTGCTCCAAGATGCGCTCCTTCTGCGAAGTCGGAATCGTGCGATCTGCCGTTGCCTGCCGCGATTCCCGCAACATGTGTGCCGTGCGACGCCGCATCCGGCCTGTGCCGGACAACACTGAACGGATCAGACGCATTCAGCGCCTGGTCAATCTGGTCGGCCCCATACTCCACGCCATAGGCGAAATCGTCCGGCGCGCTCTCGCCCGGACGGGCGTCGAGGCGCTGGTCCCAGAGAAACGCCAGCCTTGTGGTGCCGTCCGCCTTGCGGAAATCGTCGAGCGTGAAATCCATTCCGTAATCGATGATGCCCACCAGAACACCGGCCCCTGTTCGGCCCGGGACGCCGGTACTGCCCTGATGGACCGTGTTCGCCCTGGTTTCGGCAAGGGAAGTTTCGAGCATCGGAAACCAGCGCCGTCCGGCTTCGACGGTTTCCACCGACGGATGCGCATGCAGCTCCACCAGCCTGTTCATCGGAAGCGAGACGGAATAGATCTTCCCGGCCACATGTACCCAATGAAAGTCAGCAAAGGCCGCGGGCGGTTGATCCGCCTGCAGTTCGACCAGAACGCGTCGGACCTCTCCAAGCGGCGGCGACCCGGCAGAAGTGCTCTCCAGGGACGCGGGAGCGGACGGAAAGGTGTCGAGGGCGGTTTCTTCGTCAAATGATTTCAGTTCTGCCTCGGCCGCATACCGGCGCAGCCTCGGATCAAGTTTCTTTAATTGCATGGATCCCTCCATCGCAGGAAAAACAAAGTCAAAAATACTTGGCCAGCATATCATGAAAGGCGAAGTTTTTCGGCCTGCACGTGACCCCAGTCGGGTCTTGTCGGCAAGGACTGCCATTCTCTTCTCGGATGAATGGTCAAACCTGCTTTTCGGGCTTACTCTCACCCCATGGAGGAGACACAACAGCTCAAGACGCAGCTCGATCTGATGCAGGCCGCGCTTGACCACATCAATCAGGGCTTTTCGGCCTTCGACGCCGATCTCAGACTTGTCGCGTGGAATCGTGGCCTTTGGGAAATGCTTGATTTTCCTCAGGAACTGGCTCGTCGTGGCACGCATCTGGAAGCGTTCCTGCGCGTCAACGCCGAGCGCGGCGAATATGGGCCCGGCGATATCGAAGGCAAGATCCAGCGCCGGCTGGAACGGGCCAAGCTGTTCGAACCGCATTATTTCGAACGCATCCGTCCAAATGGCCAGGTGATCGCCGTTTCAGGCACCCCACTGCCGAAGGGAGGGTTCGTCACAACCTATTCGGACGTCACCGAGGATCGCCGCCGGCAGGAAAAGCTGGAACGAACGGTGGAAGAGCGCACACGGGCACTGCAGCAGTCGGAAGACTGGCTCCGTCTGGTGACGGACAACATCCCTGCCCTGATTGCCTATCTGTCTCCCGGCCCCGTCTTCCGCTTCGCCAACCGCCGCTACGCCGACTGGTTCGGCCACTCGGTTGCCTCGATCGCGGGACGGCCGGCACCGGAAGTTGTTGGCGAGGAGCTGTTCAAGGAGCTGGAGCCCCATATCAACCGCTCCTTTGAAGGCAATGCCGTCAGCTACGAATATCAACGCAATCGTTCGGACGGCAGTACCGCCTACATGCGCTCGACCCTCATTCCGGACATGACCAAGGACGGCAGGACCCTGGGCATTTTTGTGCTTTCGCTCGATGCCACGGACCAGAAGCAGGCAGAAGCAGCGCTTGTGCAGTCCCAGCGCATGGATGCCGTCGGCAAGCTCACCGGCGGGCTCGCCCACGACTTCAACAACCTGCTTGCGATCCTGATGGGCAATCTTCTGTCTCTCGGGCGTATGGAAACGCCGCTCGACCGGGAAACCCTCGACAGCAAGCTGTCACCGATGCTCGAAGCGACCAAGCGCGGCTCGGATCTGATCCAGCGCCTGCTTGCCTTCAGCCGTGGCAAGGCGATCGATCCCCAGAATGTGTCGCTTGCCAAGGTCATCGCCAGTGCCGGCCGGTTGCTGGAAGGTTCCCTGCCGCCTTCGGTCGACGTGACGATTACCGCTCAGGACAAGGAAATCGGCGCCTGCATCGACCCGACGCAGATGGAAACAGCGCTGATCAACCTGGCCTTCAACGCACGCGATGCGATGCCGGAAGGCGGCACGCTGACCATCACTTTGGATGCATGCGAGTTGGACACCCGCGAAGCCGAAGACCTGGGCATTCCATCCGGCAGGTTTGCGCGTATTACCGTAGGCGACACTGGCGGCGGCATGGATCCGGACACGCAACTGCGTGTCTTCGAACCCTTTTTCACCACCAAGAACTTCGGCACGGGCAGCGGGCTCGGCCTGTCCATGGTCTATGGTTTCATTCGCCAGTCAGGCGGCGCGATCCACATCTCCAGCGCCCTGGGCGTCGGCACCTATCTGACCCTTTATCTGCCCTATCAGCGTATCACGCCAACTACCGGCCGGGACGCGGACGAGGGCGAAACGCTCCCCTTGAAACCGGGTCAGGGTGAACTTCTGCTTCTGGTGGAGGATGACCCGGATGTTGCCAACACGGTGACGGACCAGTTGCAGAACCTCGGATACGCGGTGCTGAGAGCCGAAAACGCGGAAGACGCCCGAAGCCTGGCGCTGGACCTACCCGAATTGCGGGGAGTGCTGAGTGACATCATCATGCCGGGTCAGATCAATGGTCTGGCGCTCGCGCGCGAGATCCAGCAGAAGCGTCAAGATCTGGGCATTGCACTGATGTCCGGTTACGCCGACTGGTCCGACCTTGCAGGACAGGAATGCGCCTGCGAATTTCCGGTCTTGGCGAAACCCTTCGCAGATGCTCAACTTGCAGACACCCTGCAAAAGATTCTCAGCCCCACACCAGATCCGGCCTGAAGGTTATGCAAAGAGAATTGCGATTGACCCATCAGTTCTGGTCCTGCGCTGCTATCCAACTTGCCGGTCTCAGTTGCCAGGCTTTTCCGCTCACACGATCCCACAGACGGATCGAAATCAGTAACCCTTGATCTAGGACACAGGAACGCGCCTTGCAGACACGCTCCCTCCAGGCAACCAAACGCACGGTTTTCATCGTCGACGACGAACCGGAAATCGGCAACTTGCTGCTGGATGCCCTTCTCCAGTTCGAGATGGAAGGCAAGGTCTTTTCCACGGCCTCACAGATGCTGATCGCACTCGGCCTGGAAACACCGGATGCCTGCATCGTTGATCTCGGCCTGCCTGATATGGAAGGCATGGCACTCATCAACGAGATCAGACGCCGGTCATCAGTGCCGATCATCGTTCTGTCGGCACGCGGACATTCCACCGACCGTGTCATGGGGCTGGAACTTGGCGCGGATGATTACGTGGTCAAACCGTTTGACCCGCGCGAAGTGGTTGCGCGCATCCGCTCCATTCTGCGTCGATCGTCCGACCAGGCACCGGTGAAGGCCAGCATCGACTGCGCCCGGTTCGAAGGCTGGACCTACCAGCCCGCCTCCCACTGCCTGACCTCTCCGGAAGGCGAGGAAACTTTTCTGTCCACCGGAGAGGCCACGTTGCTGGAAGCTCTGCTGAGAGCTCCCAAGCGCGTGCTGTCGCGCGACTACCTGCTTGAACATGGCGGCCGTGACGAGAGCCTCGACAGGTCCATCGACGTGCGCATCTCGCGCATCCGCAAGAAGCTCAACCGCAAGAACGAGCCCGCCCACATTCGCACCATCTACGGTTCCGGCTACATGCTGGCCTGTGATGTGAAGTGGTCATGAGCAACTCCGCACAGGAACTCCGAAAACTCGACGAAGGGCTCTGGACACTCGATACCACCTTTACCAGGCTCGGCTGCAAGGGCAGCCTTCGCATGACCGTTCTGGAAACCGCCGCCGGACTGGTGCTCCACTCTCCGGTGCCACTGGACAAGGATGTCAGGAACGCCCTCCGCAGCCTGGGCGAGATCGCGGTGCTCTTTGCGCCGAACCTTTTCCATCACATGTATTTGCGCGCCGCACAGGACCATTTTCCCAATGCCCGTGTATTTGTTCCCAAAGGGCTTGAACGGAAGATCGGCAAGATCGCGAACTCGGAAATTGTCACTGACAAAACAGTCGTGGCTGATGGAGAAATCGAGCATGCGACACTGAGCGGGCACGACTTGAACGAAACGGTTCTCTTTCACCGGCGTTCGGGCACGCTGGTAACGGCTGACCTGCTCTATAACTATCAACCGGAACACAATTTCACCGAAAAACTGTTCTTCAGGGCAATCGGTTGCTACGGCGCGCCGGGAGTGGCCTTCTATCACCGCTACGCGATCCGCGACAAATCCGGCATCGTCCCCTTTCAGGAAGCCGTTGGCAGCTGGCCCGTGAAACGGATCGCCATGTGTCATGGCCGAATTGTTGAAGCGCCCGAAGCCGCCGGTATTTTCGCGTCCGCCTGGCAGCGCTTCGCCTGACTTCCGCAAGACCAATCAGACAATTAAAAAGGGCTGCCCACCGGGGCAGCCCTTTTTGCATCTTGGAAAGCTTCTGAAGATCAGAAGCTCAGGGAAATATCCCGATGCCCGGACAGACACCCGGCAACATCCAGAGCCATATCCGTCGGCAAACGGTTCTGGGCTCTCACACCGATATTGGCTGCCACGGTGTCATCGAAGGTTTCCAGCTGCGGCAGGATTTCCTCGGCCCCTTTGCGGCGCCAGGCAAGATCCGCATCCAGAGCGGCAATCGACTTGTCGATTTCAGCAACAGCTTCTTCCGCGTTCGGCTGACGGCTGCGCATAATCTTGCGGGCTTCGTTCAGGCCATCACGGATATCGCTCGTGCCTTCCGCATCTCCAACCCGTGAACGCATGGCCGAAATCGCTTCTTCGGCCGCTTCCGGCTCAAGCGTCGGCACTTCGGCCTTCAGGGCTTCGAGTTCCGGTTTGAAGCTTGCAACAAGATCAGCACCGTTGAGGATCGCCTTCAGCTCCGCGATCGGCTCGTAAGCCTGATCGACAGTCCGACGATAGGTCATCCGGGCCACATCCTCTGCCTTCTGGATCTTGGCGAAGGTTGAATAGGTATCCTGCCAATCGGACGGGATCTGGGCCATCAGGGCTTCATGCCGGGCTTTCAGCTCGTCGATGCGAGCCTGAGCACGCTCACCTTGTGCAGCCGTGTAGATGCCGGTTTCTCCCGACCGGTCAACGATGACCTGAAGGTCGGCAATCCGGTCATCAAGACGGCGGGCATCGCGTTCGATGGCACGAACCTGTGTGTGCACCGGCTTGTAGGCCCCTGCCGCTGCTGCTACTTCAGCTTCAGCCTGATGGATCGCTTCCATCTGCGGCATGGCTTCCTTCGCCTTTTCCAGACCGTCCATGACATCATCGCGCAGATCTTCTGGCAGATAGCTCATGTCGATGGATTCGACCGACTGGATTGCCGACAGGATCTTGTCGCCGTTCTGCTGGAAGTCCTCGTAGATGAGGGTCTCCATGCAATACTGCAGACGCGGGTTCTTTGGCGGAGGAGCTGTCTCGGACAGCAGCGACGAGCGGTTCGGCAGATAGTTCACAAGCTGCGGATAGAGCCCGACGATGCCGAGTGCCAGCAACTGCAGGCAGATGAACGCAACCACGCCCTTGTACATGTCCAGCGTCTTGACCACGGCCGGTGCAACGCCGCGCAAATAGAACAGCGCGAAGCCGAAGGGCGGTGTCAGGAACGAGGTCTGGATGTTGAGACCGATCATCACGCCAAGCCATACGGCGGTGACGTTTGCCTCAGGATCGGCAAGCAGGATCGGTGCAACGATCGGCACCACCACGACGGCGATCTCGATGAAATCGAGGAAGAAGCCGAGGATGAAGATCACGAGCATCACGATCAGGAACTGAGCCCAGAACCCGCCCGGCAGGCCTTGCAGGAAGTTCTTGACCAGCTCTTCCCCGCCGAAGGCACGGAAGGCAGAGGTCAGCATGGCAGCGCCGAGAAGAATGATGAACACAAGCGCAGTGGTCTTGGCGGTTTCCACCATTACTCCGCGCATGGTGTCTTCGAACTTCAGCGTACGCCAACCGGACCAAAGGACCGCGATCAGCAGCAGCGAAACAGCGATGATAGCCAGCACCAGGGCGAGAACATCGTCGCTGGTCTGGATCAGCTTGATGTTGACCGAGCCGAAGAAACTGACAACCACGGCCAGCCCCAGCAAGGCCAGAATAGCCAGGATCGCCGGGCTGTAGGCTCCGCGCTTGCCGTCACGAAGGCGATAACCGGCCATGACCATCGCACCGACGGCACCGATGGCGCCAGCCTGGTTCACGGTAGCGACACCGGCGATGATCGAACCAAGCACCAGGAAGATCAGGGCCAGCGGCGGCACCAGGGTCAGGACCACCTTGCCTGCGAACGCACGCGTGAAGGTGCCTTCTTCATGGACTGCCGGTGCCGACTTCGGATTCAACAGCGCGAAACCCAGAATGAACAGCATGTAGAGGCCAACCAGGACAAGACCCGGCAGGAAGGCACCCAGGAACATTTCGCCGGCGCTGGTCGACACGACAGAGTAGTCCGACGGCATCGACAGCTCGCCGGTGCTCGCCTTGTAAAGTGTCTGGCGCAGCGAACCGGCCTGATCGACCGCGCTGGCAAGCTGGTCGGCCAGAATGATCAGAACGATCGACGGCGGAATGATCTGTCCCAGTGTCCCGGAAGCGGCAATCGTTCCCGTTGCCAGCGGCACCGAATACTTGTTGCGCAGCATGGCCGGCAGCGAGATCAGGCCCATGGCGACAACGGTTGCGCCGACGATGCCCGTGGTGGCTGCCAGAAGAGCCCCCACGAACACCACGGAGATACCGAGACCACCCGGCACCGGGCCGAACAGCCGTGCCATCGTCACCAGCAGGTCTTCAGCGATCTTGGATCGTTGAAGCATGATGCCCATGAAGACGAACAGCGGAATGGCTATGAGCGTATCTCGCTCGGCCTCCCAGTAGATGCCACGGAAGTTCGTCACCCCCGCGCTGAGCCACTGGCTTGGGCCACCGTGAGAGAAATACGCGCCGGGGTCGCCGGCAAACAGATAGCCCGATCCGGCAGCGATGCCGATGGTCAGGATGGCCGATCCGGGGAGCGCGAAGGCGACGGGGAAACCCGACCCAAGCGCAATCGCCATCAGGACGACCAGGAGAAGAAGGAAGAAAAGTTCCATATCAAGCGGTCTCGTCAGGCTCTATTGAACAGTGTGGCTGTCATGATCCCGGCCACCCGGTTCGCCGCGAATATCGGCAACCGCGTCCAGGAAATAGGCCACGAACTGGATCATCATGGAAACGGCGAACACGCCCAGGAAACCCGCCATGAGATATTTCACGTAAAGACCGAAGCCGGCCTGCGTGGTCTCATAGGTCAGGATCGGGCTGTTGATGATGTTCTGCTTGCCGCCCATGCCGATGACCAGGATGACGGTACAAAGGCTGATGCCGAGCACAACGGAACCGACCGCGTTGACGATGCCCTTGGCTCTCGAGGACAGGCCCGCATAGAAGATGTCGACCCGAACATGCCCTTCTTCAAGCAGCGTGTAGGCACTGGCGAACAGGAACAGCGCCGCGTACCAGAACCGCACGAGATCGGCGAGGAAGGCCTGCTCGTAGGAGAAGACGAAACGGCCGATCACGATCATCAGTTCGGCGGCAACCACCAGAAGCGCAAGCCAGGTGAAACCCAGCGTCCGGGTGAAGGCTGCAATCACGAATGAAAGCGCGATCAGCGGCATGTGCACATAAGGGCCCCGGAACTGCGATTTGCCGAGATCGTCGGCAAGCGCCTGTCCGACGACATCGGGCAGAAAGCCTTCGATGCGCAGGAACGAGATCGCGCTGTCGACCAACCCGACGATCAGCACCGCGAAGAAGCAGGCCCTGATGAGATAGGCGTTGATGTTGGTGATCCGGACGCTGTCTTCACGCAGCGTGTTTCCGTTCGTCCGCACATAGCCGAAGGCCAACAGGACAAACGCCGCATAGAGCGCCAATTGCAACCAGGACCAGAGAATCGGCATGGATCCATTGGCCGCGCCGCCGAAGATGGGCGCAATGCCTGGTAGGTCTTGCCAATAGGTCAGGTAGTTGTTGAGCAGAAACGCCGTCATGATCGCCAATACGATCCAGCCGCACAGGCGGAAGAAGCGGGCGCTCTCCGGCGAGGCTTTACCACCGGAATTCATAACAGGCGAGCCGTCTTGAACATTGTCCAAGGCCGTCATCGTGGCTGTGCCTTTTTATCTTTGTCTAAGAAGAAGGGACGGGATTTCTCCCGCCCCTTTTATTTGCTCAACCGATTACTTCGGAATGCCGAGGTAACGGTTACGCTTGTTGCTGTAGGCAATGTCGGCGATCGCCATGTAGCTGCCGATTTCCTGACGTGCGTTGATGACGCTCTCGAAGATCTTCTTGGACAGCGGGGAATGATCCATCGCTTCTTCCAGAACTTCCTGAGCGGCTTCACCGAAGCTGTCGTAGATCTCGTCGGAGAATTCACGCAGCTCAACGCCGTGCTCGTTGATCAGGCGGGTCAGGTACTTACCGTTGTTGGCGTTGGTTTCAGCCATCGTGTTGGAGTTTTCTTCCGCACACGCTGCAACGATGATCTGCTGATCGACCTTGTCGAGGCCATCCCAGAATGCCTTGTTCATGCCCAGAGCAAGCATGGCGCCCGGCTCGTGCATGCCCGGATAGTAGTAGTACTTGGCAGCTTCGTAGAACTTCATGAAGTAGTCGTTGAACGGACCAACCCACTCGGTTGCATCGATCGCGCCGGAAACAAGGTTTTCGTAGATCTGGCCACCCGGCAGGGAGACCGGAGACGCGCCGAGTTTCGCCATGACGTCGCCGCCCTGACCCGGAATACGCATCTTCAGACCCTTCAGGTCGTCAGCGGTTTCGATTTCCTTGTTGAACCAGCCGCCCATCTGGACACCGGTGTTGCCCATGGCGAAGTTCTTCAGGCCGAATTCACCAGCCAGCTCATCCCACAGTTCCTGGCCGCCGCCGTACTTGATCCAGGCGTCCATTTCAGCCTGGGTCAGACCGAACGGCACGGCAGTGAATGCTGCCCAGCCCGGATGCTTGCCTTTCCAGTAGTAATCGGCGCCGATATAGGCCTGCGCGTTACCGGAAGCGACTTCGTCGAAGGAGTCAAAGGCACCAACGCGTTCGCCAGCGGCGAAATACTGAACGTTGAGGCGGCCTGCGGTCAGCTCTGCAATACGGGCTGCGAGGCGCTGTGCCGGAATACCGAGACCCGGAAAGTCGCGCGGCCATGTGGACACGATGACCATTTCCTTGGTGCCCTGCGCAATTGCCGGAGCGGCCAGCAAGGATCCAGCGGCAACACCGCCGGCACCAATACCAGCCTTTTTGATAAACGAACGACGATCCATTAGTTTCCTCCCTAATCGGACCCGATTTCGGACCGGGTACACACTTGCACCGATCTCGAGGTATGTCTAGTTGACCGAGTGTCTGAAGCGCTATTCGTGGTTCTGCGCAGCTTCTCAGTAATACTACCGAGAACCACGCAAGAGAGATAATCGTTTGCCGCATGTTCGCGCAACAAGAGAGCAAAATTCGTGACCTTCAAGACCAAATTGCTGCTCATCACGATCCTGCCATTGATCGCCGTCTCCGTACTCATCGGTGCGGCCACCTACTATCAGTCTCGGGAACTGATCAACACGCAGACCCAGGCAGTGGAACAGCGCATTCTGTCCTCCAAGCGCCAGGAAATCCGGAACTACGTCAGTCTCGCTCTCACTTCGATCGAGCAGATCTACAAGGAAGAACCGGGAGGTCGCGAAGCGGCGCAGGAAAAGGTCAAGATGATCCTGCAGCATCTGACCTTCGACTACGACGGCTATTTCTTCGTTTACACGCTCGACGGTACCAACCTGGTCCATCCCAAGCTGCCGCACCTCGTGGGGGGAAACTGGTGGCAGCTCCAGGATGACAACGGCGACTACGTCATCCGCAACCTGATCGAGGCGGCCCAGAACGGCGGCGGCTTCCACCAGTATGTCTGGCACAAGCCCTCGACAGGCACGGTCGAGGAAAAGCTCGGCTACGCAATCCTGCTCGACAAGTGGGGCTGGATGCTTGGCACCGGCCTTTACACCGATGACATCGCCCGCGAGGTCACCGCGATCCGCACCGACTTTGCCCGCTCCATCCGCCAGACCCTGTTCGTCACCTTCATGATCACGCTTGCGGCCATCGTCATTGCGGGTTTCCTCATCGCCGGTGTGCGGTTCTCCGAACAGCGCTTTGCGGACACCAAGCTGAAGGAACTGACCAACAGGATCTTCCAGGTGCAGGAACAGGAGCGCAAACGCGTTTCCACCGAACTGCACGACAGTATTTCCCAACTTCTTGTGTCCGTGCGCTATGGCGTTGAAATGATCCATAGCGAGGCCAACCGGGATCCGGATCTTCAGGTGCAGGCAGCCAAATGCCTCAAGACGCTGGACGGAACCATTGCCGAGGTCCGGCGGATATCGCGAGATCTCAGACCCAGCGTCCTTGATGACATGGGCCTTGCGGCCGCGCTCGGCAGTCTCGGCAAGGAGTTCCAGAACCAGTCGGGCATCACCGTCAACGTTCAGGCGGAGCAATGCCACGCCCGCTTGTCGGAAGGCGCCAAGACCGCCCTCTACCGTGTGGTTCAGGAATGCATGACCAATGTTGCGCGCCATTCCCACGCCAGCGAAGTCGCAATTTCCCTCAAGGTCGGCATGCAGCAGCTTGTGCTCTCGGTGGAAGACAACGGTGTCGGCCTCCCCCGCCCGCTGCCGAAATCCGGCGGCCTCGGCTTCCGCAACATGCGCGAGCGGATCGAAACCTACGGCGGCCGGTTAACCCTGAGCAGACGTGCTTCCGGCGGAACCCGTATTAAAGTCCAGATGCCGCTCGACAATGCGGCGGCAAAAGCGGCATGATGCAAAGATGACAGTGCATTCACCTTCACCCCGGTCGTTCACCAGACCCATCCGCGTTCTTCTGGCAGACGACCATGAGCTGGTTCGGGACGGCATCCGGGCCCGGCTGCAAAAGGTGGCAGACCTGGAAGTGGTCGGTGAAGCGACAAACGGCCGAGATGCCTTGGCTCTCGCACGAGACCTGCGCCCCGACGTTCTCCTGATGGATGTCTCCATGCCGGTCATGAACGGGCTGGAAGCGGCAACCCAGATGCGCAAGACGCTTCCTGAAATCGCGGTGCTGATCCTGTCGGTCTACGACAACCCGGAGTATGTGCGCGGCGTCGTCCAGGCAGGTGCCCGCGGCTACATCCTGAAGGATATCTCCGCAGCCGAGATGATTACTGCGATCACCAGTGTTGCCAATGGCGGGTACTATTTCTCCTCCGCGGTCGGCCCGACGCTGGTTGGTGCCGGCACATCCGCACCGGTGGAAGACCCATATGGGCTGACCGATCGGGAGCGCCAGGTGCTGACGGCCATTGCCAAAGGCCAGCCCAACAAGGAAGTCGCCAAGGAACTGGGCATCAGCGTACGCACCGTCGAATCCCACCGCCTGAACCTGCGGGAAAAGGTCGGCAACAAGAATGCCGCTCAGCTCTACAAGGTCGCGCAGGATCTGGGATTGCTGGACTGATCCGGCTCGGCTAAATCTGTTTGGGTCCACACCCTGGCCAAACACTTCCGGAGACATGGATCTCCCATCTGACAGGCATGAAATGACCAAACCACTTGTCCTGGTAACCGCCGATGTGAAAACCATCGAGGGCTACAACTGGCACGCCGCGACCTCAACCTATCTGCAGGCCGTGCTGAAAGGCTCCGATGCCATCCCGATGATCCTGCCGTCCCTGGGGGCGGATCTGGATCTGGATGCGGCTCTGGACCAGGTCGACGGCGTTTTGGCGACCGGTTCCCGGTCCAACGTCAATCCGGAACTTTATGGCGAAGTACCGACGGAAGAGAACGGTCCATACGATCCGTCCCGCGATTCCACGACACTGCCGCTGCTCAAGCGCGCCGTCGAACGCGGCATTCCCGTCTTTGCCATCTGCCGCGGCATGCAGGAATTGAATGTTGCCCTTGGCGGTACGCTGCTGACCGAGATCCAGTCCCTTGAAGGTCGCGCCGATCACCGCGCGCCGACATCGGAACGGCAGGACGAACGTTTCCGGATTGCCCATCCGGTGGAAGTCGCCGAAGGCAGCTGTCTGGCAACGGTTGTCGGCAGCGAGCCTTTCGAGGTGAATTCGCTCCACCGCCAGGCTGTCGGCAGGCTGGGCAATGGCATGATCACGGAAGCGGAAGCTGAAGACGGGACCATCGAAGCGGCCTCCGTCAAGGATAGTGCCGGCTACGTCCTCGCGACACAGTGGCACCCGGAATACTGGGTGTCGACGGACGGCCCGTCGAAGAAGCTGTTTGCCGCTTTCGGTGATGCCGTCCGGGCCTATCGCGTCAAACGCCTGGGTTTGTAATCAACCCCAGCCGAGCGTTGCGATCAGCAACGTGAGACCCAGCAGGAAGACGATGGCTGCCCCGACGATTTCAATCGTCCGGTGAACCTTTACCGCCATCGGACTGCCTTCGCCGAAAAGCCGCACGGCAAGTTCCTTGGCCCCGACTGCCATGCCTGCAAGCAGCGAGACGGTTATGCCGGTGCCAACCGCCATCGCCAGGGTGGAAGCGATGCCGGCTGCGATCATACCTTGCGAAAGAGCAAAGACCAGTACCACCAGCGCACCGGTACAGGGTCGAAGACCAACTGCAAAAATGATCGACACGGCCCGGGCAAGGGTGATCTTGCCCTGAAGCATGTCCGGCGTCGGGGCATGGGCATGACCACATGTGGCGCACACGCCATCTGCACCGATCTCGTGATGATGATGGTCATGGTGGTGATGATCGTGACCATGATGATGGTGGTGGCCATCGTGACTGTGGCCATGACCGTGATGACTGGCCGCCGAAGCGCCCGCGAGCGCGAGTTGCGAGCCTGACAGACGGGACGCCACATTCATGGCCAGTGGACGAAGGGCTTTCTGCCACAACAGCCAGCCGCCCAGACCGGTGATCAGCACATAGGATCCGATCTCGAACCACCGCGCCGTATCCTGTATCGCGATGCTGGTGAGATTGAAAACGACGGCCAGACCTCCAACCAGAAGGATCGCGGTCACCGCCTGTGCGAACGCCGAGGCAAAGGAGAGATAAATACCCTTGCGAAGGGTCTCGTTGTTGGCAACCACATAGGACGTGATGATGGCCTTGCCATGCCCAGGCCCTGCGGCATGGAAGATGCCATACGCGAAGGAAAGCCCCATCAGCAGCCAGGCCGCATGCGGATTGTTGCGGAAGGCCCTGAGACTGGCGACCAGCGCCTGGTAGAATTCCTTCTGCTTGACTGCAATTGTCCCGAAAACCGTATCGAGGAAACCCGCCTTCGGCGCGGCAACCGCTTCTTCTGAGGCCTTCGCCGTATCGAGTGCAGCCGTAATTGCTGCGGCAGCATCGGCGGGCGAGCTGGCAGCAGTGTCCGTGGACGTGGAAGCAGACGTGGTTTCGGGCGTTGCGGCTTCCGAAGTTCCGGACGATGAACTCGCGGCGGCCATTGCATCACCGCAGGCAACCAGCATCTGATTGACCTGCGAGGCGGCAGCGGACTGAAGCTCGGGCGGCAGGTCACGCTGGTCTGCACCGATCTGTGCAAGCGCATAGGCTTCGGCATCATCCAGCGGCGGCGGTTCCTTGCGGCTCACACGGCAAGTGCCCGGTGCGTTTTCCGTTCCCAGCGCATCGTCCCCCGCACCAAAGCGGAAATCGACGTAATAGGTCGGATCGTAAACGTCGAGCGTGATCAGGCTCTCGGTATCGCTGGGTTGTTTGAACGGCAACGTGAAATGCAGTTCCAGCAGGTTCACATCCTCCGGCATGGAGCCGCCATTCATGCGGACATCTTCCTCCATGGCCTCGAAGTCCTCGGGCTTCATCACCCAGTAGTCCTTGAGGGGAACCTTGACCACTTCCAGCCAGTAATCCGTCGGGTCATCGAAATCGAATTCGACCCGGCTATTGTCACCGAACGTGAAATAGCCGTAATCGGCCATGCTCTCCACGTTGACCTTCGCCAGTTCACTCAGCTCTTCACGGGAATAGTGACCGTCGCCATCCTTGTCGAAACCCTGGATGGCGAAAGCGGAAAACGCATCATCGAAACGAAACACGTGCTGAAGCGCAATCGCCTGTCCGGCATCGTCGAAAACCAGCTTGCTTCGTGCCTCGACAAAGACATGCGGGTGCGCACTGGCTCCGGCAAGAGCAGCCAACAGAAAACCCAGACCCAACAGGAAACGGCGAGAGGCCGCAGGAAGAACCTTGGCTCGAAAGGTGGAAAGCAAGCGCAACGGGATCACCCACTGATCAGATGTAATATGTTTACATGACACGCAGTGCGTTGTTTGACCAGAGAAGACGGCAGGAAGATGACCGCGACAATTTCGCGGCGCAAAACGCCCAAGGAACAATTTTCGCACTTCGTAATCAAATAAGGAATGTTTCAACTCATCCAACGACCAAAATTAGGAGAAAAAAGACAATATTCCCGGGATGCAGCCTAAAATATTCACAACAATAACCACTGCACCGAGCCAGCCATGAACGCCTTGCATAAATCAGTTCACCACAGTGCCGTTTTCGATCATCCGGAGATGGGCGATCACGAAGACATCGTTTTCGTCCAGGACAAGGCCACCGGCCTGAAGGCAATTATTGCCGTCCACGACACCACGCTCGGCCCGGCACTTGGCGGCTGCCGCGTCTGGCCCTACGAGAACCCGGCGGATGCACTGACGGATGCCCTGCGCCTGTCCCGCGGCATGACGTACAAGAACTCTCTGGCAGGCCTTGATCTCGGCGGCGGCAAGGCCGTCATCATTGCCGACCCACGCAAGGACAAGTCCGAAGCCCTGATGGAGGCATTCGGCCGCCATGTGGAGCGCCTGTCCGGCACCTACATCACCGCAGAAGACGTCGGCGTGTCGCCAGACGATATGGAAGCCGTTGCCCGCCAGACCGCCCATGTGCGCGGCACCAAGGCAACCGGCCTCGGCGACCCGTCGCCCTATACGGCTCTCGGTGTCTTCGAAGGTATCAAGGCGTCCGCAAAATTTGTCTATGGCAGCAGCGACCTTTCCGGAAAGACTGTCTCCGTGCAGGGGCTGGGCCACGTGGGACATGACGTTGCCCGCCAGCTTTACGAAGCCGGTGCAAGGCTCATTGTTTCCGACATTCATGCACCGGCTGTGCTGCGTGCCATCGATGCGTTCGGAGCCACAGCGGTTGATCCGGCCGAAGCTCATATGGTGGAGGCGGATATCTTTGTTCCCTGCGCGCTCGGCGCAGGCCTCAATGCCCGCACCGTTCCGCAAATCCAGGCGAAGATCGTTGCAGGGGCCGCCAACAACCAGCTGCAGACGCCTGCGGACGGCGAGGCCCTGAAGAAACGCGGCATCCTCTACGCTCCCGACTACGCGATCAATGCCGGCGGCGTGATCTCCATTGCCCTGGCAACAGCGGACAGCGGCGACAAGCTGGTGCGTGAAAAGACGATCGCCATCGGCGAAACGCTGGCAACGATTTTCGAGCGGGCCGCCCGCGAAGGCAGCACCCCGGAACGCGTGGCCGACACAATGGCGGAAGAGCGTCTGGCAAAAGCGAAATCGGCCTGATTAAAACTTTCACGTCAAAAGGAAGCGGCGGCCTTGAGCCGCCGTTTTTTGCTTTGCCTGTTTCCGGTTGTCGGGCCTGCATACGGTCGGCAGAAGACAGCACTGCATCAGTGCGCCTGATTACGAATAAATCTCAGGTCAGGAAAGCTGGCTTTCGTTGGCTGCCTTGAACATCTGCCTTACGAGGTTCTTCGCGTCCTCAACGGCTCTTTCCCCCATTTCCGCATAACAGGCGGTGACACCTTCATGCAGGAGGTAAAGACGCGAGGCGAAGCTTTCCTGCCCGCTCAATTCGCCGAAGAAACGCAGAAGCTCGCCTTTGTGGCGCTTGACCATCGCCGCTATTTCGGTGCTGCCGGGATTGGCCGCAAGCGCCTGGCGAAACAGGCACTCCTTGCCAGCCGTCATGCGCATCCAGCCACCCAGCTTGTCAAAAAGCTGAACGGCGGCCTCAAGCCCTGGCGACGTCACGCCTTCGCGAACATAGGAGAGATAGCGCCGATGCCGGTATTCAAGGGCGCCCAGAACCATCGCTTCGCGTGAGGGAAAATGACGGTAAAGCGTGCGCATGCTGACACCCGCACCGGCCCTGAGCTCGGGAACGCTCGGCTCGGCAAACCCCCGGCTCCAGAAAACCTCTTCCAGACGAGCTGCAATATGTTCCTGCGCGTTTTCCATGAGTAAACCTTGGGATTTATACATCGGTTTTTCAAGGAAAACCTTCATCGAAACTTATTGTAAGTAATTTCCCTTAAATAACCTTAGATAGAAATTTCCAGATTACAGTTACACAAACAAGAAAAACGAACCGGAGAATAAACTCCGGAAATGTATTCTCAAAGGAATGAGAAATAGCTGAACCAGCTAAAAAAAATCAGCAGTCATTTTGACCTGACGAATACCACTCGACCAGAAAATCAACAAAGGCGCGCACCTTGGCACTCAGGTGCCGGCGATGCGGATAAACTGCATGAATACCGCGCATCGGCTCTTCAAAGTCCTCCAGCAGCGTGACCAGTTTGCCGTCGCGAATATCTTTGGACACAAAAAACAGGGGAGTTCGAAGAAAACCGAGGTTGCATAACGCCGCTTCGCGCGCCGCGGCAGCGCTGTTGACTTCCAGCGGGCCTTTCACTGCCACCGACGAACGCTCTCCGTTCGTGTAGAAGGCCCAGTTCTGCTTGAAGCGGTAGTTCGTATCGATGATGCAAGGCCGTGTGGAAAGATCGGCGGGCACATTCGGCGCCCCGTAGGTCTCGATCGCTTCAGGCGTGGCGCACACCACGGTGCGAAAGGGAGCAATCTTGCGAGCGATCAGGCTGGAATCTTCCAGTTGGGTGACCCGGACCGCAAGATCGAAACCTTCTTCCACGAGATCGACGAAGCGGTCTTCCAGCCTGAGGTCCAGATTGATTTCCGGATACTTCACCAGAAAATGCATCATGGCCTGGTTCAGCAGGTCGTCACCCATCGAACGGGGAGCCGAAACACGCAAACGCCCACGGACTTCCTGGTGCGAGGACTGAACCGAGGCTTGCAGATCATCGATCCGCTGCAGGATTTCGGCAGCTTCCTTGTAATAGGCTTCGCCGACTTCGGTGAGCGACACCTGACGGGTGGTCCGGTTCAACAGACGCACGCCCAGTTCGTCTTCCAGCTCGCCGACATATTTCGAGACCAGCGCCTTGGAACGCCCCATTTCACGGGCCGCTGCGGAAAATCCGTTTGAATCGACAACTTGAATGAAGCAGCGCATCCGCGTGATTGCGTCCATCCGGCATCCTTCCCGTTGGGGCCATTCCAGAAACCCTGCTTAGCGTATTTTCCGGCGGCCGGTCAAAGGCTTCGCCATAGGCCGGCCCGGCGGGGCGTTTAGTGCCGGGCAGGTCTGGTGCGGCGCCCAAGGCGCGCTGCGCCGATCAGCAGGCGCATGACAAGGAGCCCGCCAAGCGCACCGACACCTGCACTGGCAAAGCCGGCCGGCGTAACCGGAACGGCTGGCTCGTAGTCTTCGGCCGTTGCCTGCGCCAGGGTTGGGTCGAAGCCGCTCGCAAAGATGATCATGCGATCCAGCGGCCCGGCCGTTTCAAGCTCTTCCCGCTGCAGTTTCAGCCTGCTCAAGCGGATTTCGGCGTTAAGCATGCTGTCGCCGCGTGCTCTGATAAAGGGATCTTCGGAGGATTTCTGACGCGCTATGGCTTCTGCCGAAGTCAGCCCGTAACGAGCGGCGTCACGATTGAAATCGGCCAGAATTTCCTCCAGAGCGTCGATGGCCCCACCAAGTCGCTGGCGATATTGCTGTGTGAACTCCGGCAACTGGGACGTCGCGGTTCCACTCAGCAACATGACAATCAGCATCATGATACGTGCCATCTCGTGTCAGGATCTCCCTTTCCAGGTTACGGCCCGTCAGTCCTGCAGACTGATGATCCCGGCTTCAGCGGTTTCCGTTCCGAAGACCAGCCGAACTCCATCGGCATCCCAGGCCATTGTAGAGACCGGCCCCAGGCCCGGGCGCCGCAGCAGTACCTCGGCATTGTCCTCGAACCGGCACATCAGGATCATGCCGTCCTGATAGCCGACAGCAACGACATCCTCCTTCGGGTGGCAGGCAACGGCGCTGACCAGGTTGTCACCCCTTGTGCCCAACTGCAGTGGTGTCTGCCCCATCGGCCCGGTTTTGCCGAAGAACGGCCAGAGGATCGCGGCATTGGCACCGGAGGTCGCCAGATATCGCCCCTTGACCGACCAGCTGAACGACTTGACCTTGGCCGGGTAGCCGGTCATGCGCATGTCCTGGCTGTCCGACAGGCGCCAGCCGTGCAATGCGTTTTCCTGCATGGCGGTAACAACATACTTGCCGTCGGGCGAAAAGCTCACGCCCAGATGCGCGCCATTCCAGCTGAGCTCGACCGGTGCGCCGTCCGTGCCAGCCCACCAGAGCGTCGCTCCGTCGTAGCGCCCGACTGCCAGCCGCATGCCCTTGGGCGCGAAGGCAAGACCGCCGACGGCCCGTTCATGCGCGAATTCCTTTTCACGCCCGTCCGCGAACCGCACCCAGGCGGTGCGGCCGCTGGCAAAGGCAAGCGCACCGGACGGTCCGGCAGCGATCAGGTCGATCCACTTGCGCGGCCGTTCGGCAACGCATTCGCTCGATCCGTCCGCCGCACTCAGGAAGATGCAGCCGTCGTCACCCGATGTGATCAGCCCCTTGCCGTCGATTGTCGGCTCGGCAGCCAGAAGCCCGGCCTTGTGCGGCTTCAGTTTCGTTTCACCCTGCCCGGACAGGACGATGTCGCCTTCTCCGGATGCAAAAAAGGCCGTGTCTTTCAAGTAGCCGGCGCGGACGACGAAGCCGTCCACCTCCACGGGAGCAACTGTCGGCAAGTCTCTTCTTCCTTATTGCGCGGCGCAGGCCTGGAAACTGTCTCTCAGGACATCCCAGTTGAGATCGCGTCCGATGAAGACCAGGCGGCTTTCTCGCGGCTCATCCTCTTTCCAGTCGCGCTGATGATCGCCTTCAACGATCATGTGCACCCCCTGGATGACATAGCGCTGCGGATCCCCCTTGAAGGCAATGATGCCCTTCAGGCGCAGAATGTTTGGGCCTTGAACCTGCGTGACCTGGTTGATCCAGGGAAAGAACATGTTGGGATCCAGGTCGCCTGCCTTCAGGGAAATGCTCTTGACCGAATGGGGATCCTCATCGTGGTGATGATGGTGATGCCCATGTCCATGTCCATGCCCATGCCCATGCCCATGATCATGGCCGTGGCCGTGATGATGGTGGTCATGGTCGCAGTCCGGACCGCATTCGTCGGCATGATGACCATGCTCGAGGAAATGCGGATCGAGCGACAGGATCCTGTCGAGATCGAACGCACCCCGATCCAGCACCTTGGCGATCTCGATGCCGCAACGCTCGCTCCGGTGGAGCACGGCATACGGATTGATCGAACGGATACGCGCTTCGACGGTGGCAAGCTCTTCGCCCGAGACGAGATCGGTCTTGTTGATCAGGATGACGTCGGCAAAGGCGATCTGATCTTCGGCCTCTTCGGTGTCTTCCAGACGCTGCAGCACGTGGCGGGCATCGACAACGGCGACGACCGCGTCGAGTTTCGCGGCAGCACGCACATCGTCGTCCATGAAGAAGGTCTGTGCGACCGGAGCAGGATCGGCAACACCGGTGGTTTCGACGATGATCGCGTCAAAGGCATTCTTGCGCTTCATCAGGTTCTGCACAGTGCGGATCAGGTCACCGCGCACGGTGCAGCAGATGCAGCCGTTGTTCATTTCGAAGATTTCTTCGTCGGATTCCACGAGCAGATCGTTATCGATACCGACTTCGCCGAACTCGTTGACAATGACCGCATAACGCTGACCGTGGTTTTCGGTCAGGATCCGGTTGAGAAGTGTGGTCTTGCCGGCACCCAGATACCCCGTCAACACGGTAACGGGGATCTGTGCCTGGCTGTCCTGGGTCGCAGTCATTGCGCGCTTTCCTGGCAGAAGATAAAGGGTCGCCCGCCGATCGGCGGGCCGCTTGGGCGCGAATATAAGCATTTCACCTCCGTATTGGGAGGGCGGTACGGAAATTTCCCTGTTCCCGGCATACCTGTGGACACTCGCCCGAACGCTTTGACCGTTCTTCAGCCTTTTCAAATCCTTGTCCACCGCATTAACGTCGGCTCGAGGAAGCGCGCAATGGCTTGGAGACCAAAATGCTGCACACGATTGGCGGATTTGACCGGATTGGCGAGGAAAACGCATTCGCCGTGCTGGCGCGGGCAACGGAACTTGCCGCACAAGGCCGCGATATCATCAACCTGGGCATCGGTCAGCCGGACTTCAAAACGCCGGATCACATCGTTGAAGCGGCCATCAAGGCCCTGCGCGACGGTCAGCACGGTTACACGCCCGCAACCGGCATTGCCCCGTTGCGCGAAGCAGTCTCCGCCGACCTTCTGAAACGTCACGGAGTGGAGACTGACCCGGGCAACGTTCTGATTGTTCCCGGTGGCAAGGTCACCATGTTCATGGCCATCTTGATGTTCGGCGAACCGGGAAGTGAAATTCTCTATCCCGATCCAGGCTTCCCGATCTACCGCTCGATGATCGAGTTCACGGGCGCCCGGCCCGTGCCGGTTCCGATCCGCGAGGAAAACGACTTTGCCTTTTCTGCCGAAGAGACGCTGTCGCTGATCACCGACAAGACCCGTCTGCTGATCCTCAATTCGCCGGCCAACCCCACCGGCGGCGTCACCCCGCGTGCTGAAATAGAAAAGCTCGTCGCCGGGCTGGAACGCTTTCCTGATGTAGCCGTCATGTCCGACGAAATCTATTCGCAGATGACCTATGACGGCATGGAACACGTCTCCCTGCTGGGGTTCCCGTCGCTGCGCGACAGGCTCATCCTGCTCGACGGCTGGTCGAAGACCTATGCCATGACCGGCTGGCGGATGGGTTTCTCCCTCTGGCCCGAAGGCCTGATCGACAAGGCGCGCAAGCTCGCGGTCAACGCGTGGTCCTGTGTCAACGCCCCCGCCCAGTTCGGCGCTCTTGCAGCGCTTACCGGACCGCAAACCGCAGTGGCGGACATGGTTCAGGAATTCGATGGCCGGCGCAAGGTGACCGTTGACGGCCTGAACGCCATCGAAGGCATTTCCTGCCGCGTTCCGCTTGGTGCCTTTTACGCCTTTCCGAATATCAAGCAGACCGGCTGGAAGGCCAAGGCACTTGCATCCGCCCTTTTGGAAGAGACCGGCGTTGCGACCATCGGAGGCCCTGATTTTGGTGTATTGGGCGAAGGCTACATCAGATTGTCTTACGCGAATTCCACGGACAACATACGCGATGCGCTGGGACGGATAGAAAAATTCCTGAACGAAAACCGCAAGAACTGAGCACTTGGCATAAATACTGATCGCTAGACCTAACCAAGGTTAACATGCGTATTTTCTTCAAGGAGTCTTCCGTTACGTATCCCTTTTATTAAACTTTTATTGTCTTGAATGACACCGCGACCCGCACAAAGGTCGGACAATGGGGACGGAAATGACCAAGAACATCACTTTGGATCTTGAACAGACGTTCGGCGATTTGAACGAATGTGTCCTCGTGACCAACCCCGAACGCACCATCGTTTTCATAAACCAGGCTATGTCCAACCTGCTGAAGGTGGATCGCGAAAAGGTCGTCGGCACGACAACGAAACGGTTCTTCGCCGATCCGAACCAGTTTGCCCAGATGGCGGAACTCTACCAATCGCCAACGGATCACCGGAACCGCAAGGCCTATTCAATCGATCTGGCGCTCGAAGACGGCTCGACCGTATCCGTAGAGGTTGTCAGCGCACCGCTGTTCGATACAGATCACACATTGACCGGCATCCTGTTTATCGCGCGGGATCAGGCGGAACGAAAGGCGCTGGAAAGCAAACTGAGCGACATCGCCTTGACGCTTGAAGATGCCCTGGACGCGATTTCGGAAGGCTTCGCACTCTACGACAAGGATGACCGGCTGGTTATCTGCAACGACAATTATCGCGAGATCTATGCCCATTCGGCACCGGCCATGTTCCCCGGCAATCGTTTCGAGGACATCCTGCGGTTCGGCCTGAACCGCAAGCAATACGAGACGGGCGGCAAGACGGACGACGAATGGTTGGCGGAGCGCCTCGATCGGCATCAGGCCGGCGATGGCTCGATCCTGGAGCAAAACCTCAGTGACGGCCGCTGGCTGCGCATTTCGGAAACCCGCACCCGCGCCGGCGGCATCGCCGGCATCCGGTTCGACATCACGGAACTCAAACACGCTCAGGCCAAGGCGGAAAACGCTTACAAGAACCTTTCGCTCATGGCCGACAACATTGTCGCCAGCGTCACCGAGGTCGATCTGGAGGGCAGATGCGTCTTCATCAACAAGACCGCGTGTGACTGGTTCAACGAAAAACCGGAAACTCTCATCGGCACCCGGCTTCGTGACCGCTTGCCCTGGAAGGAACGCGAAGCCGTTCGCACGATCTTCGAGGAAGCGATGAGCGGTGAGAAGGTTTCATCGGAAGTCAGCTTCCATTTTCCCGACGGCATTTTGCGCGAATGCCTGATGAGCTGTAACCCGCGCTTCGGCGATGATGGTGCCGTTGAAGCTATCGTGGTTCTGATTTCCGATATAACCGACCGGAAGAAAACGGAACGTACGCTGGCCGAGCTTTATGCCATCACCTCGACCCGCGAGCTCGGCCACGAAGACAAGATTGCCGAAATCCTGCGTCTGGGGACCGAACATTTCGAGGTTCCCTTCGGCATTATCAGTCACGTGATTGACGACCACTACACGATCACACACGCCCAGAGCCCGGAAGGAGAACTCGTTCCGGGCACTTCGTTCCCGTTGCAGGACACCTATTGTCTGTTGACGCTGAAGTCCGAAGAGCCGATCGCGACCGCAAACGCCGCAAGCTCGGAGTTCGCCAGGCATCCCTGCCACGAGATCTTCAAGTTGGAGACGTATATCGGCGCCCCGATTCTCGTGGATGGTGAAGTTCATGGGACAATCAACTTCACCGCCCCGGACGTGCGCAAAAGGGCATTTTCCCCGTCGGATCTTCAGATCGTGCGTCAGTTCGCGGACTGGGTCGGATATGAGATCGCCCGCCAGCGCGATCACCAGGCCCTGATGAACGCCAAGATCAACCTGGAGCGGGTCGCCAGCATCGACGACCTGACCCAGATCCTGAACCGCCGCGCTTTCCTGGAACGGGCCAATACCGAAGTGCAACGTTTCCGCCGCACCAAGCGCCCCTTCACGGCTGTGATGATGGACATCGACAAGTTCAAGCAGATCAACGATCTGTACGGCCATGCCACCGGCGACGAAGTTTTGAAAAAATTTTCCGATACCGTCAGCAGCGCCCTGCGTGCTGTCGACATCTTCGGCCGGGTCGGCGGCGAAGAGTTCTGCATGATCCTGCACAACGCCGAAATCGAAGATGCCATGCTGGTGTGTGAACGCCTGCGGGTGAAGATTATCGAGGAATGCCAGCTCGACATCGTCAAACAGACGGTCACCTGCAGCATGGGCCTTGCCACCGTCGCCCGCGAAGATCTGGAATTTTCGACCCTCATGCAAAAGGCCGACACGGCGCTTTATGAGGCAAAGGCGACGGGCCGCAACAAATGCGTTGCCCACAAGAGTTCGTATCCGGAACACGCTCCGGCCCTCTGACCGGCCCAGACCGTCTGGCCTGCTCGCGGCCACGTTCGACACGCGATGCCGTAGCGTTTTCCAGGCTCCCCGCGCAAAATTGCGCGCTAATTCGAACCCAACGCGCCAATATGTCGCATCGGGACGTATTCTTGCCGTTCTTTTGACGCCGCCCTCCGTATATGCAACAGTAGTGTAATCGTAGCGGAGCGGGACAAGACGACATTACACTAGAATGCAATACTGAAGCGGACCCTCCGCGCAAGGACCTCTACGGCTTGAATCTTGTATATTCTTGCCTGAACAGATCTTGGAGGGACATTTGTTCACAAAAATACTAGTTCCGATTGACCTCAGTCATGCGGATAAACTTGAAAAAGCCATCGCAACGGGTGCTTATATAGCAAAAACCAATAGTATTCCCGTGGTATTTGCGGCGGTAACTTCAAACACCCCAAGCGCCCTTGCCCACACTCCGGACGAGTTTCGGGAAAAGCTGGCTGCCTACGCTGCCGCAGAAGGGCAGAAACACGGGATCACCGCTACCGGTCATGCCGTTTTCTCACACGATCCGGCAGTCGACCTGGAAAACGCGATTCTGAAGGCTGTTCACGATACCGGTGCGGATCTCGTGGTCATGGCAACGCACATCCCGCACGTGCCGGATCACTTCTGGCCGTCGAACGGTGGTCGCGTCGCGAGCCATGCAGATGTTTCCGTCTTCCTCGTGAGATAACCCGTTTCCCGAACAAAAGGAGCGCTCCCATGAGCGACAATCAAGGCATTCCGGATCCGGAAGGCGCCGCCAATCTCATCGACACCGAATACGAGATTGGCCAGGACAACATCGAAACTTCTGTCGGCCCTTTCAGCCTCGACATCCACAATCCGGTTTTCCTGGTCTCTGGCCTGACCATCGTTGCCTTCGTCTTTCTGACCCTTGCCTTTCAGACCGAAGTCGGCCCGATGTTCGATCATCTGCGCAAGTGGCTGACATCGAACCTCGACTGGTTCTTCATCATCTCCGGCAACGTCTTCGTCCTCGTCTGCCTGGCGCTGATCGTCACTCCCCTCGGCAACGTCCGCATCGGCGGCAAGGACGCCGAGCCTGACTATACCTACTTCGGCTGGTTCGCCATGCTGTTCGCCGCCGGCATGGGCATTGGCCTGATGTTCTTCGGCGTTCTGGAACCGGTCTATCACATGGCCTTTTCCGAGCCGATCGGTGTGCCAAAACCCTTCGACGCCGACGGCAATATCATTCCGGAAAATGTCGCAGCCGCGAAGGCCATGGGCATGGCCGCAACCATCTTCCACTGGGGCCTGCACCCCTGGGCGATCTACGCCGTGGTTGCACTCGCTCTTGCGATCTTCTCCTTCAACAAAGGCCTGCCGCTGACCATGCGCTCGGTATTCTATCCGATCTTCGGTGAGCGCACCTGGGGCTGGCCGGGCCATGTCATCGATATCCTGGCCGTGTTCGCGACCCTGTTCGGTCTCGCGACCTCACTTGGCTTTGGCGCCCAGCAGGCAAATGCGGGTCTCGATTTCGTCTTCGGCATTCCTGTCAGCACCACGGCACAGGTCGTGTTGATCATCGGCATCACCGGCGTTGCGCTGGTCTCGGTTCTGCGTGGTCTCGACGGCGGCGTGAAGGTTCTGTCGGAAATCAACATGCTGATTGCGGCTCTGCTGCTGGTGTTCGTGATTGCCGCTGGTCCGACCGCAACGCTGGTCTCCGACTTCTTCTCCAACATTATTGCCTACGGCAGGGAAATCGTGCCGCTGTCGATGCCGTTCGGCCGCGAGGACGACAGCTTCCGCCAGGGTTGGACATCGTTCTACTGGGCCTGGTGGATTTCCTGGTCGCCGTTTGTCGGCATGTTCATTGCACGCGTCAGCCGTGGCCGCACTGTTCGGGAGTTCATCGTCTGCGTCCTGATCATTCCGACCATCGTGTCCGTAATCTGGATGACAGCGTTCGGCGGCACCGCCATCGAACAGGTCCTGGCCAGCAGCGACAGCCAGGTGCATGAATACGTGATCGCGAGCTACAGCCCTGAACTGTCGCTGTTCGGCATGCTCGCCGATCTGCCGATGGCATCGATCACCTCGTTCATCGCCATCATTCTGGTCATCGTGTTCTTCGTCACCTCCTCGGACTCCGGCTCGCTGGTGATCGACACGATCACGGCAGGCGGCAAGGTCGATGCGCCGGTGCCGCAGCGCGTGTTCTGGTGCACCTTCGAAGGTCTGGTCGCCATCGCGCTTCTGCTTGGCGGAGGTCTGGGAGCCCTGCAGGCAATGGCGGTCTCGACCGGGTTCCCCTTCACGATCGTGCTGTTGCTGGCCTGCTACGCCATCTTCAAGGGACTGGCGGACGAACCGCGCTGACCTGAAACAGCAGGAACACCTGGAACGGGCGGCTCTGGCCGCCCGTTTTTGCATCCGAACATGACGAGCCACGTTGCAGTCATCGCGGTGAGGCGAAGCGCGAGCCGAAATCAGGGAGCTGCCGCCTCAAAATATTTTGGATTGTTCCAGACGCGCGCGAGGCGAGGGTCGACAGGATGATCTGGCTGTCTCTTAAAAGCAGGCAGCAACCGCCAGCCGACTTGTCTAGTCGGCCAGCTTGGGGGCCAGTCGCACGCCGGGAGGCGGCGAGCTTTCACGGATCCGCACATCAGGTTCGATCACGATGGGCGTATTGGGCACGCGGTCACCCGCGATCTGGCGTAGCAGGGTCAGTGCTGCCAACCGCCCGATCTTGTCCGGCTGGGCTGACACCGTCGTCAGCGCGGGCGTACGCGCATCGGCGCCGTCGATATCGTCGTAACCGGTAATCGCCATGTCCGGCCCCGGCTCGATCCCCGCTCGCCGGAACGTGGTCATCATTCCAAGGGCGACGAGATCGTTGAAGCCGACGATGGCTGTGGGGCGATGTTCGGCTTCCAGGATCTTCGGCACTGCGGCCCGGCCATCGGCCTGAGTCATCAGCTCAGGCAGGTCAAGCTGGCTCGCGGGATCGATCCCCGCTTCTTCCAGCGCCTTGCGCCAGCCCGCATTGCGGTAGCGGCCGGTCGAGCTGCCACGGCGACCGCCAACCATGGCGATGTCCTTGTGCCCCTGTTTGATCAGGTGCTTGGTGATCTGATAGGTGCCGGCAAGATCGTCACCGCGTACGCACGGTGCCCAGACCCCCGGAACCTCGCGCGCCACCAGCGTAACGGGTATCCCCTGGTCCACCAGCCTGTTGATCTCTTCGGCCGAGGTTCCGACCGAAGGACACAGGATCAATCCGTCCGCGCGGTGCTGCAGCAGCGTGTTGACGAACGCACGCTGGCGTTTGACGTCGTCGCGGTGGTTGCAGATGAAGATCATCTGCCCCTGCTCTTCCAGAACGTCCTCGAGCGCAGAAAAGACTTCGGCGAAGTAAGGGTTCAGGATGTCATGAACGGCAACGCCCACAATCTGGCTGCGGGCGGTTCTGAGAGAAGCCGCCGACCGGTTGTAAATATATCCGATCTCCTCCGCGGTCTGCTTGACCTTCGCCCTGGTTTCCTCGGCGACAAGCGGACTGTCCCGAAGCGCCAGCGACACGGTTGCCGTGGAAATACCGAGCTGGTCGGCAATGTGCCCGAGAGTGAGCCTTTTACCAGGCTTTTGCGGAAATTCCGGCTGGGAGGGAGGGGAACCGTTGTCTTCAGACATTCCTATTTCTCAATAACCGCAGCGGCGTTGGGAGAGACCGTTATAGCCCTCTCCCCTCTGGGTAAACAGGTTTTTCTGTTTTTCCGAAGTTTGGGATCGAAGCCCCTCACAAAGATCAGCGCCGTCCAGCGGGAGCGGAATCGTCGAATTCCTCACGTAGATTGACGACAACCCTGCGGTTCTGAGACTGACAGGTGACCTTGTCGCAATCCGTTACCGGACGCTCCACGCCATACCCCTTCACCCACATGCGCTTGGGATTGACCCCCAGCTTGACCAGTTCGGCCATGACCGCGTTCGCCCGTTGGGTCGACAATGTCTTCTGCGCAGCCTCGCTGCCCGGATCGTCGGCGTGGCCCTGAATCTTGACCAGCCACTTCTTGTTCGACTTCAGCCACTTGGCCTGATTTTCGATTGTGATGCGGGCCTCATCGGTGACCACAGCCGAGCCCTGGTCGAAATAGACCCGGCGACCGACATTGATGATGAATTCCTCTTCCGAACCCGACGAAATATTTCCGAAACCGGCGGCCGGTGCGTTGGTCACATCGGGTGACGACAATCCACCGGCGCTGTTGCAGCCGGCCACTCCAAATCCGATCATGAGCGCAAAGACTGCGCCCCGGCCGATCCGGCCAAATGTATTTTCCAAGGAAGCCCCCAAATCCTCTTTAAGTTTCCCCCTCGCCCGGCAGCCCTCAGCCCTTTCGACTGCAGCTCCGCCGGTCGATTGCAAATTGCTCCGGATGAACGGGCTCAGCCCGCTTTCTCTCCAAGATGCTCCAGCACCAGAACGCCGGTTCCCTTCGGGCAGCGCTGGTAAAGGTCGACAATGTCTTCCGGGAACATGCGCACGCAGCCACTCGACACATCATGGCCGATGCTCCAGGGCTCCAGCGTGCCGTGCAGCCGGTACCCGAGGTCGCTTCCATCCCGGTAGAGATACAAGGCCCGTGGCCCTAGTGGATTGTTGGCAGCTCCGCCTTCGACCATTCTTGGAAGATCCGGCTGCCGCTTCAGCATCTCCGGTGGCGGCACCCACCGCGGCCAAAGGGCCTTGCGGTCAATCCGGGCGCGGCCGAACCACTGGAAGCCTTCACGCCCGACGCCAACGCCATAACGAAGCGCGGTGTTGTTTTCCCATACCCAGTACAGGAAGTGATTGTTGGTATCGACCACCACAGTGCCGGGTGGCTCGTCACTGAAATACTTCACCATCTGCCGATGCCAGACGGGATCGATCTTCTTGAAGTTGGTTCTTCTGTATTGAAACCCGCTATCTTCCTGATAGCCACTGAAATAAGCGTTTGCAGCTGCATTGGCGTGCGCCACCTGCGGCAAGGCCAATGAGCCTGCCGTGGCTGCTGCCCCTGTCAAGAACCTGCGGCGGTTCAGCTCCATCCCACACCTCCCTTAAAGGCTGGCGATCCTTCCTGACCGGCGGTTGTTTTAACCCCGGCGGGTATTAAGACGGGAACTATCCAATCCCGTCAACCGCCTAAGGCCAGCGTACGGGCAGATGCAGCCTTGATCAGATCCCCTTCACGCGTTCCCGGTAGAGGATGTAGAGGCCTGACGCGACAACGATGGCTGCCCCGAGAATGGTCGTATACGTGGGCACGTCGTCGAAGATCAGGAAGCCAAGCGCGATCATCCAGACAATCTGCGTATAGATGAAGGGCGCCAGCACCGGTGCAGGCGCGATCCTGTGCGCCATGATGAACAGGAAATGCCCACCCGCACCAAAAGCGCCGGTCGCGAACAGCAGAACCCATGTCCACAGGTCCGGAGGCGTGACCCAGACCGAGATACCAGCCGGCGCCATGGCAATGGCTGCGACAATACCTGAAATGATCAGCATTCCGGCAGAGCTGTCCGTTGCCGTGAGCTGGCGTGTCAGCAGCGCATAGACCGCATAAAAGGACATGGCCGCAACCGAATAGATCGCCGCCCAGTGCATACCGCCAAGTCCTGGCCGGGTGACCACCAGAACCCCGATGAAGCCGACAATGATCGCAATCCAGCGGCGTAATCCGGCCCATTCCCCAAGCAGCGGCCCGGCAAGGGCCGTGATGACGAATGGCGCGGCGAACATGATCGACATGGTTTCGGCCAGCTGCAGGTAACGAACCGCCAGGAAGTTGAAAATGGTGGTGCCGAGCAGACAGAACGACCGCACGATCTGCAGGACTGGCCGGTTCGTCTTCAGGAGCGAAGGTTTCTTCCAGACCTGGAACAGGACCAGGGAGAGGATCACATGACTGACGAACCGCATCCAGACGATCTGCAGCGTCGGCAGGCTGGCCGACATGTATTTGGCCGTTGCATCCAGAACGGAAAAACTGAGGCAAGCCAGCACGATGAGACCGATCCCGGCGAGCGGCGCCGTGGCAGCGGCGGCATTGCCGGTCGAACGGTGCTGACTGTCATGCGCCATCGGCGGCGGCCCTTTTCAAACGATCATCCGCAGATGAAAAAGAGAGTAGCGGACATGTCCCGGCAGGAACGGTCCGGTTGAGATAATTGCACCAACCCACTACCTAACCTTAAAAGACAAGCGGGGACGGTTATGCCGGTTGCAGAAATTGAAACATGGCTGGGACGCCTTTCCATTACGGAAGTTGACGGCGCAATCACCCAATTACACTGGAACGGGCCCTCTGGCAAAGAAGAAACACCGTTGCTCAAGGAAGCGGCACGCCAGGTACAGGCCTATCTCGCGGGTGATCTGAAAACCTTCGACCTGCCGCTCGCCCCGAAAGGCGGCGAGCTGCACCAGGCGGTGTTCAAGGCAATGCTCGCAATCCCCTATGGCGGAACCCGCACCTATGGCGACCTTGCCAGGGAACTGGATACATACGGACAGCCGATCGGCCAGGCCTGCGGCGCCAACCCGATACCGATCATCATTCCCTGCCACCGGATCCTGTCGGCGAACGGCCTTGGCGGATATTCCGGCTCGGGCGGTACGGAAACAAAGATCGCCCTTCTGAAACTGGAGGGTGGCTACCCGTTCCTGGTCTAGCGCAACTCAAGTCGTCGATATCAAACACCTGCCACTCCGGCCCTGCCGATAAAGGCAAAGACCGGAGCAACGGCGGGTCCCTGCCGGGACGCATGCCCGGACCGATTGGTCATCTCACGCGCTCGACAGGCTCACATTTCCTCACAGGATCAGAGAATCTGCTCCCGTGATCTCGACAAACTGCGGTCGGCTGTCGGGCAGCTCAAGCTCGTCTGCAAGCGCCGCCAGCGGGTCTGCATCCCTCAACGGTCCGAAATCGAAGCCCGACAGTTCTTCCAGAAAGGCAACCGACACCTGGAACGTCTTGTATTCACCAAAGGCGAACCCTTCGACAGCTTCCGACTCGCGGCGGTCCTGCAGGTATTTCTGAATGGCCTGTCCCTGACTTAACAGATAGGCGGTCGCGTGCAGGCGAAGACTGCCGTCGTCCTGCAAGGCATCCATCACCACCACTTTCCAGTACTGCAGGGGCAGATTGATGCCGACCCCATTGAGGAACGGATCCTCGTCGTCGTCGAAAAGGGGGCCGGTAAAGACCGTTGCCCGGAAGGCATGGGTCTTTGTGCTGTCGAGGATATGGTTTTCCAGACCTTGCCAGGTGGACCGGTTCTGGTTGAGGGAGGAATGCTGCGGCGAGGCGTTCGTGTAGTGGAACGTATCGTCGTTTGCCAGTTGCGCCACCGGGCGGTCATCACCCCAGTTCGGGTCCTCGCGCCGGACCATGTGCCCCCGGTCCAGATCTCCCGGGAAGTCGCCCTTGCCGAGCTGCGCTTCCACCGGAATGCGCCGATCGAAAAACCACTTGTCCGGTTTCTTGCGTTTGATCTTGATCGCCTTTTCGCCGTCGATGTTGACGACGGTGACCACGGGGCTTCTACGATCGACATCATAGAGAAGCCCGAAGTGGGTATAGCGCAGCTCATGCGGACGGCCGGCGAGCGCATCCGTCGGGCTGGCCAGATTGAACATGCCGTCCGGCAACTTCGGAAAGTCGACCTTTTTCGACAGGAAGTTGGGATCGTAGCCGTTCCGGCCGGTAAAATGGTTCGGATCGTGGAAACCGTCGGCCACCTCCTGTTCAAGGCTAGCCTCGACCAGAACCTGCGTGGGCCGGTTGCCTGACAGAAGGTCCCGTAGCGTGCTCGCCCTGACAGCGCTGTTGGCAATTCCATAGGCTCCGGCGAAGTGCAACCCCACCACCTTGTTGCGATCAAGGCTCAGGATCGGCGAGCCGGAGTTCCCACCGAGCGTGGTGCAGTCGTGGCTGAGCACGGTTCCCGGCGCAACCGGCATCATCTTGCCCGGGGCAAACCGCTTCACATCGTAGAGGCCCTTGAAATACTTCTCCATTTCGGTGCGATCGTTTCGGCTGTCGAAGGCCGGATAGCCGATCACCGCGACGATCTCGTCCGTTTCCGCGTCCGTATCCACCAGAGGCAAGGGCGCCACGGCGAAGCTGGCAGGTTTTTCGATCCGCCCGATCGCGACATCGGCGCTGGCATCATCTGCAAGATAGATGAAGCGAAGGATCTCCGCCGGGCGCTCGTCCGACGGCAATGCGCCAACCTCTTCGTTGAAATCCACGCGCGCACCGTAACGGACCATCGTGAAGGGCGAGCGCATGAAGACGCCCTCTCCCCTGGCGTTTCGGCGTGCGACAATCTTTGCCACGTGCCGGTTGGTCACGACCAGAAGATGCCGGCCATTGGCTTCTTCTCCGACCACCCAGGCGGTTCCGCCCCAGGTCATCGAGTGGTTGATGAATTCAACCCGCCCGACCGAGCCGATCCAGTGTTCGTTCCGCTTGATCTTGATGTCTATGTCGGCACCGAACTCATCCGGCAGCGGGATCAGCGAGACCGCGCCGTTTTCAACGACCATCGGCGGCCGGGTAACCAGTCGCACGATGGCTTCCAGTTGCGTCAACGGCGTGCCGGCGGCTTCAAGCTGGCCGGGGGACATATCCAGCGCATCAAGCGTGTCCGGTATGTCCAGTCCAAGTTGCTCGACAAAGGGGTGTCCTGCCTCGATGGCCCGTTTCGCAGCCTCAAGCCGTCCGCCCGATTTCAATGCTTCGAGCCGTCCCTGACTTTCCAATAATGCTCGCGTGTTCATGGAAATTCCTCCAATATCAATGTCTGTATTATTGTCCGGTATTCCCCATAGGTTCGGGCATCGACGAGGCTTGCGGCCTTGCCGGAAACACGGAACCTGAACAGTGCCCGGTTCTCTCCTTTCTTTCGTGTTTGACGAACCTGCAAACGCGCTCGACTAGAACAATGTCGATGCGTCGACCGGTTCGTTTCTTTTCGCAGCATCAGCCCCGATCACGGCCAACGCCGCTGTCAGGGCTGGCCCCATGAGCCTGGGTGCAAGGGCAGCTGCAATGTCCTGGGCAGAGCCCGCGGTCATCGCCATTGCCAGCGGCCGCATCAGCCGCCGCTCGAAAACACTTCGGGCACGCCGGGCCCCTTCTTCCGTGTCGGGATAGTCGGCCGCATAGGCCAATCGCCGCAACAGCGCCCGGGCGGTTGCCGGCGGATCCTTCCGCGAAAGCAGACTGTTGACCCGCGCCATCAGCAAGACATCGCTCTCGCCGTTGCCCCAGTAAGACGGCGGCGTACCCGGGTAGGACCAGATACCGCCACTGAAGCGCCGCCACCGTTCGGCCGCCCGCGCAACCGTCGGCGCATCCGGAACAGCATTGAACACTGCAAATGCCCCTACCCAGTCGCAGGTAAGGCCCAGTGCCCCCAGAATTTCCGGTCCTTCGATCTCGATGTCGCTGGAATAGCGTTCGAAACTGTCGAAGAGATCAGGCGTTCCCAGCATCTCCAGCGTTTCATGCAACCCCTCGTAAAAGCCGCGCAGATATTGCGCCATGCGCGGACTGTGCTGAATGCGTGCAAGAACGCTCAAGGGCGCGATTGCAGGGTTCATTCGGGCAATGGTGTGCTGATCCGTGTCGGGATGCTGTTGTCCGGTCATGATCGCAAACCGCTCGGCGCGGTTGGCACCCTGCCGGATTGCATCTGCCGGGTACTCCGAAACTCTCTCACCGAACCTGAAGACGGACATGGCAACCGGATCCAGGATCTCCACATACTCCGGCCGCCCTTCCTGGCTGGCCATGAGAGCGAATTCCAGCGCCCCCTTCAGGGCAATCCTGGAACCCTCGGAACGCGCCTGCCAGGCTGTTGCCGCCAGTTTTTCATCACCCCGCAACCGGGCGACAAGTCCGTCGAAATCCGCTTCCGCCTCGATTTCCAGCAGAACCAGCCCGTAGAGGCCCGGGTCTTCACGGCTCAATCGTTCCAGCAAGGATTTCGGCAGCTTCCGCCAAAGTGACATGGCCCGCGCCCACTGGCCGGACAGCCAGAAATAGGCAAGCGTGGCAGCAGCCTCGGGACGGGAAGGTGACGGATTTCGCGGAAAGGCGTTGTTGAGAGTGAAGATATGATCGGCCTCGAACACATCGCCCCGCCGAAGGGTCAGTTCGAGTTCGCGGATCAGTTCCGGCTCGACCTCCTCCGCTTTTGAAGTCGGAACCGGTTCGGATGTTCCCTGCTCGCTGCTGGTATAGCGCGCCCGGCGCGAGCGCTCGCCGCGCTCCTGCAGGATCGCATTCGTCGCCGGAAGTGGAAGCTCGTCCAGTTCATCTTCGCTGAGGCCCGCAACGTCGGCTGCGGTGAATTCGGGCATCGGGCCTCCGGCCCGCGTCGCCTGGAAGGCATGATAGAGCGCAGTCTCACGGTCAAACCCGGCAAACCAGTTTGCCGCCGCCCGGTCTATTCTTGCGGCCAGATCCGGCTTTTCGACGTAGAGCATGGGCAGGATTTCCCGCCGCAGATCGCTGCGGTGTTTCAGCCAGTCCTGACCGTCAACGGCCACCAGCCAATGGTGGCTGCTGAGTTCCTGCCAAAGTCGCCTGGACGCAGCTTCATCGATATCCTCACCGAGCCCGAGCGCCGGCGCCAGAACGAACTGGATTGCCTCGGCGCTGATCCGGCGCAGGACAAGACCGGGATGTGCCAGCTTCGCCAGCAGCGGGTCGTCAATGCGCGAAAGGATAGCCCGGTAAAGATAGGCTTCCGTGATGCTGCCTGCTTCGCCGTATTCCAGTTCACCCGGATCGAAGTCCTCCGCCTGCGTTACCTTGGCTGAAAGCCGCAGCATCAGCGGGTTGCCACGCGAAAGTTCGAAGATCCTGTCATGCAAATCCGGGGGAGCCCCCAACTTGTCCAGAAGATTGCGAGATTCCGTCTCGCTCAGGCCTTCCAGCTCCAGAGGCGGTCCCTCGATGCGTTTGCGGACGGAATCGAGCGCATCTCCCCGCCCGGCCGCAATGATCGAGATCGGTGACAGCCCGGCCCGCACCAGATTGTCCAGAACCTCGAACAGCAGAATGGGCCGGGTTTCGCCATGACCGCGCAACACTTCAAGCGTATCCAGCACCAGGACCACCTGCCCGCCATGCGACCGCACTGCAGCGCCCATGGCATCGACCAGCTCGGTCGGCAAAAGGGTACTGCTCACCGTCGTGCTGGTCGTTTCCGCATTGCCGGAATACTTGAGCCTCAGGTCGCGCAGTCTGGGGGCTTCGTCTGTCAGGATATCGCCCAGCTGACGGGAGAGCTCATGCACAAGCTTGTCGGGATCTTCCAGGTTCAGCCCGCGCCGGTCGAAGTCCAGGCGCAGAACGATCGGAGCCTTTTGAGCAGACCTGTGTTCCGCCATTGCCCGGTCGATCAGAAAGGATTTGCCGATGCCCGGCAGGCCGGTGATGAACAAGGCGCTGACAGGTGTTTTTTCCTGGGGCCGCGCGCACCAGTCGAGCAAGCGGGCCAGTTCCTTCTCCCGGCCAAAAAATTCCCGGCTCAGCATGGCATTGGCCCGCCTTGCGGCATCCACGCGGTTCATCACCCCGCGCAGGCGCACCAGCAACGGATAGGCAGGCGCACTCGGTCCGGCCCTGTCGAGGTCATCGGATATCTCCTCGATCCGTTTGAGCTGATCCTGCTCGGGCAGATCCGGTGTTTCGGCAATCAGTCGTTCGATGGTCTCCTGCGAGAACGGTTCGTCACCACGCAGGGCTCTAGCAACAGGTGTGTCTTCCTCCGGAGTTTCGATGGTCTTGAGCACACCATGGCGCGGCCCGTTGCGAAGAGACCAGACCGGCTCGGAGGAAATTTCCAGGACGACCTTGTTGAGCTCCGTCAGCAACCGGGCAATCGTCAATGGCGTCAGCTTGTCCTGCAAGACCTTGGAAGCTGCCTCCACCGCATCACGCGGCGTGAAGGTTTTGCGCGTTGCGGCAAACCGCATGGCCGCCTTCAGGCCTTCCGCGAGCTGATCACCGTCCTTGCTCATGGCGATGATGCTCCTTGGGCCGGAAGCAACGGTGCGAGAGACCTTTGCAGATTCTCCGAAACGGTTTTCACTTCCGCACTGCGATAGACCGTTCCCTGGGCTTGCACGCCGTGAAGGGCCTGCATCAGAACGAAATCGACCACATGCGTCGGCAGGCCAAGCCCCAGCGATCGGTTGATCGCCTCAAGCGTATGACGGACATCCTCGCGGTCGAACTGGCCGATGTAATCCACCATCACTCCCGGCCCGGTCAGCGCACTGGCATTTTCCGCCTTTGGCCCCGGAACGCTGTAGGTCTCGCCCCCGGCCATGACAAATCGAAGACGCGTATCGCTCAGGATCATTGCCAGAAGCAGTTCCAGTTGCTGTTGTGCCGCCTTGCGCAGGCCTCCGCGCGGATTGTCGAAATAGATCCAGCTCGGCCTGTCCGCGGTCGCGCCGGTCGTCTTGGCCAGGAGGTCCACCAGTTGCCTGGCACGATCCTTGTCGCTCGCCCCTTCACTGGTTTCGTCGTCCGCAGCCCCGGGCCGCGCCAGCAGCGGCGTTCCGCCATGCAATCTCTCGTTCAGCGTTTCCAGCAGGTCTTCCATTCCCAGAGACAGTTCAACCCTGAACACCTGCGCCGCTTGACCGTTCTGCGCCAGAACCTGACACAAGAGATCGTAGGAAAATTCCAGTCCCGTCGTCTGGTCGATCTCCATCCGCTTGATCCAGATCCCGCGCAAGTGACGGGCGGCTCCCCGCACAACGTCATGGATGGCATGACAATAGCGTTGCCGCCCAATAATCAGATGACCATCGACACGCCCCGTCAACGAATAGATGTAAGGCGGTGCCCGGTCCTCCGCAATTGCCTGGGTAAACTCGTCTATGCCGGCGAAGGTGGCGTAAGGAACGATCTCGGAAACGCCGTTCAGCTGTCCCTGATGGAAACCGGCGAATGCAAGATCCGTGTCGAAAACCGACCCGCCTGACGACCCGGGTCTGGTGACGCCGTCCTCCCATTCCAGTTGGATACGAGGAGGATCATCGATCGTCGCACGACCGGTAACGAAGGTGACGCCCCTGCCGTTGTCGTCCTGTCTGTGGCTCAGGCAAAGCTTTCTCCGCCCGGTGATCCACGCCGGAGGTTTCGCCGGCAATTCGTAATACGTTGTCATCGGTTGCTCGATGGCGAGCAAGGCGACATCCGGGTTGGCACGCAGGATATCCCCGTCCTGCAGACCGACATCCCATTGATCGTCATGGCAAGGCATCTCGAAACGCACACCAAGCACGCGCAGCGACTTGCTCCCTTCTTGCGTGCGAACCGTGAGGCCGGACCGGCGCTCCTTCCGCTTGTCCTTGACTGTCACATGCCAGGCGGTCAGCGCGAGCCGGTGAGACACGAGTGTCGCGATACCGCAAAACCCTATTTCATCGAAAACATACAGCTTGAAGCCCAGCATCTTGTGCGCGAAATCACCGAGATCCTCGAGGTCGAAATTGGCGGCGTTGATCGGCTCGATTGGTTGGGTGAGGTGGAACATGAACTCCCAGCCGAGATTTTCCTCGTTCAGAAAATCAGCCAGCAGTTCTTCGAGACGCTGCCCGGTGATGCCCGCCGTGCTGCGCAAGGCGTCCAGCGTCATCAGGGAATCCGTGAACCCCTGAACCCGGCGCAACACCCTGTCGACAGCCGCTTCATTCTGCTCCAGATGCTGCTTCAGCTCTGCACTGGTTACCGGCATGACCAACACCGTATCGAGAATCGTTAAAACAATGGAGCCTGTCTCTTCGAGCCGGCACGTCAGTCAACCGCCGACGGTCGGATGAGAATATGCGTCTTGTCGGTCAAAATACGGCCAACCGCACGTTCTCCCAGGCTTCGGAACCCAAGGACACAATTATAGCGTCATTCAAGCTGAAAATAAACGCACAAGTATACGCCGCCTGATGCTGCCGCAGACGCTGAAAAGGACGGTCCTGTGCTCGCAGCAAAGCAACAGGTATCGTCCTCATTCCACTCGTCCTGACGCCGAAACCCGTTTACCGAACGAATTCGACGGTCACGAAAACAAGTTCCGCTTCGCCCGTGTTGGTGAGATCGTGCACGAAGGCCGTATCCGGCGACAGATCTGACATATGCCGGGTATCACCCGCCCTGTAGGTCACGTCCAGAATGCGGCCATCCGCCTGACGTGAGACGGCCTTGCCATCGGTCAGGACGGTCCAGAAATACGGCCGCTCGTGCCGGTGGGCAGGCAGTGTCTCGCCCGGCGCCAGTCGGAGATGCCAGACTTTCACGCCGTTTTCTTCCGACACCAGATGCGTCCCGACCCTGTCGGTCGCCATTGCAATCTCTGCCTTGCTCATTGGTGTGGTCATGCTGCCACCGGATAGCTTGTGTATCCTGCGGCATCGCCACCGAAGAGCGTCGACCCATCGAAATCGGCAAGCGGCACTCCGTCCGCCAGGCGGCGCGGAAAGTCCGGGTTCGCGATGAAAGGACGACCGAAGGCAACGAGGTCCGCATATCCATCTGCAAGGATCCGGCCTGCCTTCACCTTGGTATAGCCGCCGGCAACAATGACGGTACCGGAGTAGGCCTCTCGCAAGGCAGCCCGGAAGCTTTCGGGCGTTTCAGGCGCGTCGTCCCAATCGGCCTCGGCAAGATGAACATAGGCAAGACCGATTTTGTCCAGTTCCCCGGCGAGCTTCAGGATCGTCTCAGGTGCTGCCGGATCGTCCATGCCACGCTGGGTGATGAAGGGTGAAAAGCGAATGCCGGTCCGCTCCGCCCCGATGACTTTTGAAACGGCTTCGGCCACTTCCCGCGCAAACCGGATACGGTTTTCCTGACTGCCGCCATAAGCATCCGTCCGCCGATTGGAGGTCGATCGCAGGAATTCGTCGATCAGATACCCATTGGCGGCATGGATCTCGACACCGTCAAACCCGGCTGCCCTGGCGTTGGCTGCAGCTGTCCGGTAGTCCTCGACGATGGCAGAAATCTCTTCAGCCGTGAGTGCTCGCGGAACGGGACATTCGATCATGCCACCCTGCCCGGTCTCCGGATCAACCGCCCAGATGGACGCACCCGGGGCGATGGCCGAGGGAGCAACCGGCTGACCTCCACCCTGGAATTGGGCATGGCTCATGCGGCCGACATGCCAGAGCTGCAATACCATGCGTCCGCCTTTTTGGTGAACGGCGTCCGTCACCTTGCGCCAGCCATCGACCTGTTCCGCCGAATGGATGCCGGGAGTGAAGCTGTAACCCTGGCCCTGTGATGAGATCTGCGTGGCCTCGCTGACAATCATCCCGGCGCTTGCCCGTTGGGCGTAATAGTCCGCCATCATGTCATTGGGCACGTTGCCCGGCTGCGTACTGCGCGAGCGCGTCATTGGAGCCATCACGATGCGCGACGGCAGGGCAAGGGGACCGAGGTCATATCGGTCGAACAGGCTGGTCATGGAAAGTCCTTTCACAAACGTCAGTTGATCAGGGCCCCGCCGTCAACATCGATCACGGCACCGGTCATGGAAGAGTTGTCGATCAGAAGGAGATAGGCTGCCGCCACATCCGCCGGTCTTGCGAACCGCCCGGCAGGGAGGGTCTCTGCAGCCTTGTTCAGCATGGCTGTCCGGGCGGCCGGATCCATTGCGGCGTAAGCGGATGTATCGGTAAGGCCCGGGCTGACGACGTTGACCCGGACGGGAGCAAGCTCCTTCGCCAGCACCTTGGCACCTGCCTCCAGCGCTGCATTCATTGCGGTTTTCACAAAGGTTCCTGGAACCGTTCGCCGCGCCAGAAAACCGCTGGTGAATGTTATGGTACCGCCCGGTCGAACATGCTTGGCCGCGGCTTGCGCCACCGCGACCGCACCCCAGAATTTCGTGTCGAAAGCGGTTTTGGCTGCCTCGAGATCAAGACCGGACACGGGTCCACCCGGTGCCTGGCTGCCGGCCGTGAAAACCACATGGTCAACCGGACCGATCGCGGCGAAATAGACAGCAACCTCTTTCGGGTCTTCAACGTCCAGACCATTGGAGCGCCCTGCGCGCAAGACCTCTCCCGGCCGGCGTGCCAGCGCATCGGCCACGGCACTTCCGATGCCGGATGTGCCGCCAATGACCACGATTCTTGTTTCCTGGGTAAATGCCATCTCACGCACTCCTTTGGTCGGTTTCCCGAAAGACGGTTTCAATCAGCTGACCGGTGGGCGTGCGAAAGAACAGACGACGCTCGCCCAGTTCCGACAGCTCCATGGGGGAATAGGCAATGCTGAGCCGTTCCAGCTTTGCCCGGAAGGCCTCGTAACCTTCGAGGCGGAAACCGATGTGGTCCCAGCCGTCGGCCTGCCGATCCTCTTCGGCGTGTGGAGGAATTCCGATCAGATGAATGAGCGGTTCATTGCCGTAGTAGAGCCAGTGCCCCGGAATTTGGCGGATGCGGCGAGGACGCGGACGCTCCTCCAGATCGTCGAAGACCTGAAGGAAGAAGGCACGTGTCGTCACGAGATCGTGGGTTCTGATGGTGATATGATCGAGCAGCATCCCGTTTCCTTTCCGGCAGCAATCATCGGACTGCCTTTGTTGCCCACGAACCTAATGCTTGCGGCAAGGCCAGATAATTGAGACAATTCCGAAACCTAAATTCGGAATTTTCGAATAATGATGGACAATCTCGCGCTGTTCGTGCGCATTGCGGAAACGGGAGGCATTGCCTCCGCGGGGAGGGAGATGGGCTATTCCCCCGCTACGACGTCCGAGCGGCTGGCAGCGCTTGAGGCTCATTACGGCGTCAGGTTGCTGACACGGAGCACACGCGCCCTCAGTCTGACCGAGGAAGGACGTTTGCTGCTGGACGGCGCCCGCCGCCTGCTTGCCGAGGCGGAAGAGCTGGATGTCCGTATCCGGTTAGGCGCGGAAAGACTGGCCGGACCCATTCGCCTGTCGGCACCGCTTGACCTCGGCAGAACACGCCTTCGGGCCGTGCTGGATCGGTTTCTGGAAGCTCATCCGGACGTGACGATCGATCTTCACCTGAGTGACGGTTTCGTGGACGTTGCCTCGCAGGGGTACGACGTTGCGATCCGGTATGGCGAGTTGAAGGATTCAACACTTATCGTCCGCAAGCTTGCGGCCAACGCCCGGATTGTCTGTGCCGCTCCGTCCTACGTGGAACGCCATGGCCGTCCGCACCATCCCCGGGACCTTGCCCGGCATGATTGCCTGCTGATGCGTTTTGGCTCCGAGCCCGACAATTCCTGGCAGTTCCTGATCGACGGCAAGATAGTGCGCTGCCCGGTCAGTGGACGGCGCACGGCAAATGACGGCGGGCTGGTGCGCGACTGGTGTCTCGCCGGGTTCGGGATTGCCCGCAAGTCCCAGTGGGATGTTGCTGAAGACCTGGCAGCGGGCAAACTCGTGCCATTGCTGCGGGAATTCGAGCTGCCCCCCACCGGGCTACAGGCTGTTTATCCAAAAGGCCGGTCAGGGGTGCGGCGGATCAAGGCCTTGCTGGAGGAACTGGAAACTGCATTCAAATGAACGCAGTCCAGCCGACAGCGATTGGTCAGTCGTATTCGGGCCAGACTGCGTCCCCTGCCCCGTCCGGCCGGTACTCCAGCCGTCCCTTTTGAATCTGCCATTCGATGAAATATTCGCCCGTACTCTCGACGACGGGTTCAGCGCCCCGGACCACCGGGTCGAACAGGGTCAGACGCTGGGAATGTGCGCCCTTGTGGCAAACCGCGACAAAAAGCGGACGTTCCAGGTCTTCGCGCATGGTGTAAATACCCTCCTGCTCGCAATTGTCCGCATCACCCGAACAAAACGAGCAGCCAGAGATATCGAGTGGAACGACCTCTCCGGACACACTGTCCGACACGACGATCCGGGCGTCTGGCGTGGGCTCGAATGTCCACGACAGGGAGCTGCCCACAATCTCGACTGCTTCCCCCGGCACCGGCTCGCCCTTCCGGCTTGCGTCTTCGACCAGTTCGTAGGAAGGGCACCACGGATTGGCAAAATCCTCCAGTAAAGCCAAAGCCTCGCTTTGCTGAAGTGCGAGCGTCATCTCGCAGGACGCCATATTGATATAGGACGCGGTATTTCCCGGGAGCTTGCCAAGCAATCCGCATTCGCTCTGGCGCAGCGCCTCCCAGGTTTTTCCACCTTCAAACAGCTGTTTCGTATGCGCGGGATTGCAGAGCCGTTCAGCGAGTTTTTCGCGTCTGCGGTCCAGTTCCGCCCGCCGTTCCGCTGCCCGGTCCTCCAGGCACTCGCCAATCGCGGCGCCGCCGATCCGGTTCGCTGGATCCGCCTTGCAAGACTCAATCTCGGCTTCAAGACCCGCCGGCAATTTCGGTTCGGGATCAGGCGTCTGCGCGGTTGCCGCTGAACCTGTTCCGGCAAGGAGAACAATGAATGCCAGGAAAGGCCGGAGGGTTTTGCCGTGATCCAGCGTCGCAGAGAGCCGGGCAGCTTTGCCGCGCCTGACGGCTGTGGATTGCCCGAGCCAATTCTTTCTCCCGCCAGTCACCGTGACACTCATTGCATTCCCCCAGTTGCTGTTGACGACAGCGGTTGCTTGCGACGTCCTCGACAATCTTCATAAGCCGGATCAACCGTTTGTGAAACGCGAATGCTCTAGCGCCGGAGACCTGGGCCTTGCATCCCCCAGATGGGCCATGGCCGGTAGACACAAAAAAGCGGCGAACGGTCCAGCCGTTCGCCGCGTGTTCATCTCGTGCCGGTGCCGCTTTGTGTGTAGCGTCACCGGTCGGTTTCAGCCAGGTGGCAGCGATGTCTAGAGCATCATCAATCCGATGAAGACCATCACCACCGCCAGCACACTCCAGGCCATGAGCTCCTGAAATTGAGACTGACGGGATTTGACCTCGCTCCAGGTGCGGGCTTGCGCCCCCTGTCTCAAACCGAATTGCGGGTGGTTGATGGAAGCATCCGACACGTGCCGGAACCGGTCTCGCAGCTCTGCTGCCCGGCGGGCACCGCGGTCCTCGTTTATCGTCCGATACCTCAGTTGCATGTGTGCATCCTCCGTATGTGCCAGTCTGGCTGCGACGGAGGTAAGAAGCACAACGCCCCTTTTCAAATGACGGATTTGTAATCTTTCCCGGCCGCCTTGCACATGGTGCCACCTGGCGGCTGACGGGAATTTCGGGAGCCAGACGTGGATCAGGCCACTGAAAGTTCCTTCTCCTTGGCCTTGTCTTTTTCCTTGGCTTCGGCTTCCGCGACTTCATCGCCGTCTGTGTCGAAATCGGCCTCGTGTTCCGGGTCGTCATCGACGGAAATCGACAGGTTCTTCTCGACCTGCCGCAGCAGCTTCCGCAGTTTCTTGCGGTCCTTGTCCTCCAGACCGGACATGGCTTCCCGTTCCAGACGCTTCCAGGCCTTGTCCACCGACAGCACCAGTTCACGGCCGACATCGGTCAGATAAACGCGGGCAAGACGGCCGTCCGTGTCGGAAACCTGGCGGCGAACATATCCCTGACTGGAAAGCCGGGTCACCATCTTGGTGACGGTGGGCGGCTGCACACCAAGCGCGAGAGCCAGCTGGCTCATTGTGCGCCCGTCCGTATCTGCCAGAACCTTCAGCACCAGTTCCTGGCCGGGGTGCAGCCCGATTCGCATGAGATGCGCCCCGGACCGGGCCCGCTGCGCCTTCGCCGCCTGAACCAGCCGAAACGTTATGCTTTTCTTGTAATTAAAAGCCATCGCAGCAACCCCGTCTTCCAATCAACTCGAATCACGTTCATCAATGATGCGGCGGAACCCTAGCGGGAGTATTTAACCGTCAAATGACACTCGCCCGGGAAAAGTCGATTTTACTGAGACTGCGCAGACTTGGCGCCTGTTATCCAGCTAACTTTTAATGCACCGACCGCTGACGTGCCTCTGTCGAACGGTGATACAGACCACTACCACGGACATCCGGCACCTTTCAAAGCACGTCAGCCGGCTCCAGTGCACCATGCAGCGCATCGGAAACCTTACGGCAATATTGACTGTATTCGGCGGAAGTCCGGAAACTGTCTTCTCGCGGGTAAGGCGCGTCGATTTCCATCTCGCGTATCACCCGGCCTGGCCGGGCGGCCATCACCACGATGCGACTGGAGAGATAGACGGATTCGAATACCGAATGCGTCACGAAAAGCACGGTCCAGCCGAAGGTCTTCTGCAGGTGAAGCAGGTCGTTGTTAAGCTTGAACCGGGTGATTTCGTCAAGCGCGGCAAAGGGTTCATCCATCAGAAGAACTTTTGGCCGGGTGACAAGCGCCCGGGCAATCGAGACCCGCATCTTCATGCCGCCGGACAACTGACGGGGAAAATCTTCTGCAAAGTCGGCCAGTCCGACGGTCGCAAGTGCTTCCATCACCCTGTCCCGGGCAGCCTGGCGAGATACGCCCTTTAACCGCAGTGGCAACCAGACATTGGCAAAAACCGTTGCCCACGGCATCAGGGTCGGCTCCTGGAACACGAACCCGAGCTCATGTTCCTCCTGCCCGCTTCGCTCCGCCGGCCAGGAAACGGTCCCCGTACTGGGATCGGACAATCCGGCGATGATCCTGAGCGCACTCGACTTGCCGCACCCGGATGGCCCAAGCAGGGACACGAATTCACCTTCACGCACATCCAGGGAGAAATCGTCGAGCGCGGTCGTGCCGTTTTCGAAAACCTTGCCGATACCGTTCAGGGATACGACGACGGGGGCCTTCTTGTGTGACGTCATGTGATCGCTTCCAGCGTTCCCGTTATGTGAACCGTCTCCACAGTATCCGTCAGTCCTTGACCTTGAGCGCCCCTGCAAGCAGCGGAATGGCAACCGTCAGCACCGCAACGGTGATGAACGACGCTCTCAGCGAGAGATAGTCGCCAACAAAGCCCAGCAGTGGCGGACCGAACAGAAAAGCTCCATAGCCAAGTGTCGCAACGGCCGCAAGGGCAGCCCCTTTCGACATGTGCGGGTCACTGGCTGCCCGCGACATGGCAAGCGGAAACAGCACCGCATATCCAAGGCCCATCACGAAACAGCCGGCCCACACAGACCACAGACCTGCGCCGGAGACCAGCAGGATGCACCCGAGCAGCGCGACGATACCACTGACCCGCGCGGTCGGCACCGGCCCGAAGCGGGCGATCACCTTGTCACCGGACAGGCGCATGATCACCATGGCGATAGAGAAAATCGTGAAAGCGGCGGGCGCGATCGACTCGGCAATGCCAAGATCCTCGATCTGATAGAGTGCGGCCCAGTCCGTTACTGCGCCTTCGCCCAGCGCTGCCACCAGCGCCATCAGCCCGACCAGCACCAGAGCCCCCTTGGGCAGCGCGAAAAGCGGCGCCTTGCTGCCATCTTCGTTTTCCGTCTTGGTCTGCGGCCAGGATTGGCGCCAATACCAGACAAGGAATGGCGCCGCGACGATGCCCCACAGGACAAAATGCGACAGCACGCTGAGATCCGCCATGATCGCAAGCCCGCCGGCCAGGGCAGCAACACCCGCACCCAGGCTGTACAGCCCGTGATAGGAGGACATGATCGGACGCTCCAGCGCCTTTTCCACTTCAGCACCCCAGCCGTTCATGGAAATATCCAGCGCACCAATGCTCAGCCCTGCCAGGAACAATGCCGCTGTCAGCAAGGCCACGTTGGGCGAAAGACCGATCAGAACGAAACTGATGATGTTGGCGACCGCCAGCAACTTTGTCATGGGGGCCGCACCCAGGCGGTCGATCAGCATTCCGGTTATGGGAAAGGCGACAAACGCACCGCAAGCCATGACAAGCAGAAGAATGCCGAAGCCGCTTTCATCGAGCCCGGTTGCAGACTTGATATTGGGAATTCGCGATGCCCACGTACCGATACTGGTTCCGCACATGAAGAAGATCGCCGAAACGACACGACGCGCGGCAATGGCTTGGCGCTGAATTGAAACTGACATGGAGCTAACATTTTCTGGGAGGGCGAGCGCCCGAAAGGGAGCCGTCTTTCTGTCACGCGAGTGCCAGCCTGACAAGCATCATTCCGGGTGAAATGAGCAGCACCTTAAACCAGCTTCCGCGATAGGAAAAAATGCCTGCAGCCAGGTCTCGTTTCTACGCAGGACCAGGATAACCGGCTCAAGTGGCCAGCCCGGACAGACGGGACTGGATTTCATTGGTCCGCTCCACTGCGGACTGATAGGCGGAAATGGCTGCAGCGGTTTCCGCCCGGGCCCTGTCCCCGCTCGTTCCGCCAACATTCTCGGCACTATCTGAGCCGCCAGAATTGTTCCGGCCGGTCGTGCTGTCCGCACCGACAGTCTCAGGATCGGGACCGGAGGCAGAATTGACTTTCCCGTCGTCATCATCCCCGGACAGTTCTTCCGACTTCTTCTGCCGGACTTCTGCCTGCGCTTCGGAAATCTGGGCCCTTGCCTGCTGCGCCACCTTCAGATCCTGAGAAGACGGATCGGCAGGTGCGGTCGCAGCGCGAATGACGACCTGCATCTTGCGGATCGTGGCTTCCGGTGTGCGTTCCTTGGAGGTATCGATCTGGACCTCGCCCCCTATGGCATACCGCTTGCCGTCCGGTCCCTGCTGAAAGGTGTAGCTGGGCGCCCCGGCATAAGCACCGCCAACACGGGCATGTGCCTGCTCATGGGCACGGACTTCCTGGTCCCGCTGTTTCAATTTGTCGACCTGCTTTTCCTCGGCCTGGTCAAGGCCGTCGCCATCAGGATCTTCGTCCTTTGCAGCATCATCCTGCGCCTGGCCAGCTCCACCGCTGGCGGCTTCGGTCTCCGCATCAGCACTGTCGCCAGCAGACGCCGAATTTGCGGGCGCTCCGGTCTCGGTCTCTTCGCTTTCGGGAGTTCCGGGTGCAGTTGCCTGGCGGGATCGACCCGGCGCATCGGCAGAACCGTCGGCTTCCTGCAGGGCGATCACGGCTTGTGCGGTCAGGATCGGCGTATTGCCGGCACGGGCAGAGATTGCCTGGGCACTTGCCTGGCTTGCACGCGCAGAAGCCTGGTCCCGGCCCTGGGTATTTTCCCCAGAACCAGGATCGCGTTCAGCCGCGACACCGCTTCCTCTCAGGATCGTTGCCGGCGTATTTGACAGGATTGCGCCGATCATGGCGCGGATTGTCCCAAAAAGGCGTCAGCAAATTCTAAACACCGGTTAAGAATCCGGCATCATAAGTTCGTGAAGACCCACTCGCTCAATGGCCGTTCTTCTGCCGCCTCTTGCCTGCCCGGACACGCTATGCAAAGGAGAAAGTGACGTATCTTCAAAGCGGAACGGATCCATGCTGCCCAAGCCGTATTGGCAAGACATGACAACCCTCGACTTTCAGTCGCAAGGAGTTGAAGACTGGATCGCGGTTCTTCCCGTTGCGGCCATCGAACAGCACGGCCCGCATTTGCCACTGTCCACGGACACGACGATCGCAGAAGGTCAGGTCAAGCGGGTACTCGAGCTTCTGCCCACTGGTCTGCCTGTCACTTTCCTACCCGTACAGGCCGTCGGCAAATCGGACGAACACATCTCTTCACCCGGCACATTGACCCTGTCCTGGGACACGGTCACACGCGCCTGGCTAGAGCTGGGTGAAAGCGTCGCTCGTGCCGGAATTCGCAAACTTGTGCTGATCAACTCCCACGGCGGCAACGTTCCTGTTCTGGATATCGTGGCGCGGGAGCTACGCGTGAAACACGACATGTTCGTCACTGCCACCAACTGGCTGCGGTTCGGTCAGCCCGACGGGCTGTATGCCGACGCGGAATTCACATACGGCATACATGGTGGCGACATCGAAACATCACTGATGTTACATCTGCGTCCTGACCTTGTCCGCATGGAGCTTGCCACCGATTTTCCGTCGGAACAGCAAACCTATCTGCAGGAATTCAAGCATCTGCGTGGCCACGGCAAAGCCCAATACGGATGGAAGGCACAGGACCTAAACGTAACGGGCGCGCTCGGCAACGCCTCGCTGGCCACGGCTGAAAAGGGTCGGCAATCGCTCGATCACGCAGCACGCGGCTTTATCGAGCTGCTTGAGGACGTCAACAACTTCGATCTTGCAAGGCTCTGGTCACCGGCACCTTGAAACCAGCCGGAAATCGTCCCGAGCTTGTCGGGACGGCTTGAGCTTACGCGAAGGGAAGCATTCGATTCCGTAATATAGCAATATTACGGAATCGAAGCAGGTATTATTCGCGTTTATTCAGCTAAACCCACAAGAATACACGACAATTCTCTGCATGTATTGACCTGCACCTGTTTAGGCGACACATTAATAAAGGTGGAGATTTGAGAGGGCGGTTCTCGCAGAACCATGAATCTTTCTATTCGGCAACTGGCGACCTTTCGAGAGGTCATGCGAAGTGGCTCGATTTCTGAAGCCGCGCGTACGCTTGGCCGGACGCAACCTGCAGTCAGCTCCACAATCGCGGGTCTTGAAACCGAACTGGAATTGAAACTGTTCGTTCGCGAGCAAGGCCGTCTGGTTCCGACACCGGAAGCGGAATTCTTCCTGGAAGAAGCGGAAGCCATTCTCAAGCGGCTGGAAATTTCCAAGCGCACCCTGCGCGGTCTCGCCAACCGGGAACACGGCCAACTGCGGGTCGCAGGCATACCGGAAGCGACGGCCGATTTCCTGCCCAACAGCCTGTCGAAGTTCATTGCCGACAAGCCAAGCGTCAAGGTTGCCCTGGCCAGCAGAACGTCAGCCGAAATCGAGGAACTGATCGCCGCGCAGCAATTCGATATCGGATTTGCAGAAACACCGAGAGCCAGAAATTCCTTCGACCAGATCGACTTCGACCTGGAATGCATGTGCGCGATCCCCGCGACCGATCCCCTGGCCTCGAAGGAAGTCATTACCCCGACTGAACTGGATGGATATCCGCTGGCGCTGCTTCATTCAGAACATCGCAGCCACCGGCAGACACTCGCCCGATTTCGCGATGCCGGAGTTCGTTTCAACCAGCGCTTCGAACTTCAGACGGCCTGGCTTGGGCTCCGCTTCGTCGAAGCAGGCCTCTGCGCCCTGATGTGCGACATGATCACGGCCTACAATGCGCAGGAAAAAGGTCGGCTCGGCATGGGCCCGCCCATGATCGTCTTTCGACCGTTCCGGCCGCGCATACAGAACAGCCTGTCGATCCTCACACCGACCCACCGGCCCATTTCCATTGTCGCCAAGGACTTTTGCGACTTCCTCGCCGCGGAGGTGGAAAGCATCCGCACATCCATGATCAAGCGGACAGCCTGATAGTTTGCCGGAAACGTCCGGCTCGTAAGTTCAGTGGTGTCGGGGAGCAGGTTTTCGACAAAATGCAAGCGACTGACGGCGGTCTCGCCGACAGACTGGCTGCGGTTCGCGGTTATTTTCTCGCGTTATGCCGCGGTCGATGGGGCTTGCACAATCTGTCGGACGCACGCCTGATCAGACAAAGTCGAGCTGGCTGCACCGGTATTTCAGTTTGACCCACCTCCGGACACCCACAGGTTTCTGGCTGGATGTCCGGAAGGCTGGTCTGTCACCAGATCAGGTGGCTGCGTTCTGGAAAATCGCGCTGTTGGCAGCGACGATGGCAACCGCATTGGTGCGATTTTTCGCCCCGAGACGAGTGATGGCATTGCGGATATGCGCTTTGACGGTCGCAATCGACACATCCAGCTCATAGGCAATCTGCTTGTTCACCTTGCCTTCGCACAGCTTCACCATGATTTCCAGCTGGCGCGGCGTCACCAGGTCGGTGAGGTTGATCGGCCAACGGATGCCTGCGGCGAACGGGCCGGCGCTACCATTGACTGCGGAACTTGTCGGCAAGGCGAAATGAGCGGTCATCACTATGTTCCTTGGGTTTGTATTCCTCCGTGGTGGCAGGACTTTTCATGATTATCCGGCTATTGTAAAATGTTAAAATGCATACTGCATAATGTTAAAGTTTTGCAATTTGATCCTGAAGGGTGCAAAGCGTGAGCAAAAAACTCTATTCCGGCCACACGTTGAGGCAAATCCGCTCGGATTTTGGCCTTTCCCAGGTGGAGTTTGCAAAGAAAATCGGCCTGTCCACCGCCTATGTGAACCAGATCGAAAACAACAACCGACCGGTCACCGCCTCGGTGTTGCTAACGATTAACAGGATCTTTGGCGTCGATCTGTCGGCCTTCGAGCAGAACGACCTCGACCGGGTGGTGCAGGATCTTCAGGAAATTTTCGCCGACACCCAGTTTCTGACAGCCTCCGTCGGCCGGCAGGAAGTGCATGAGCTGGTCACTCGGGCACCAGGCGTCACCAAGGCGATCATGGATCTTTACGGCGCGCTGCGGACCTATCACGACCGGGAAGCGAACGAGGACGATCTGGTCCAGCTCGGCGGCAGTCCGGAAAGCGGTCCCGGACCTCGGAAATCCGCTTATGAAGAAGTCCGCGACTATTTCCACTACATGGACAATTACGTTGACAGCATCGACCGGGCCGCGGAGAAGCTCTCGCTGGAGATCGGACTTTCGAAAGCCCCTTCGAAGTTCACCGCCCTGACCACCTGGCTTCAGGAACGCTTCGGTATATCAGTCACGGAATTTCCGGACTATCGAGGCACGTTGATCCGTCAGGACGATTTCGCCCGCACCATCGCGCTCTACAGTGCCATTCCGCAATCGACCAAGAGCTTCCTGCTTGGGTCAGTCGTCGCCGAACTGTGTGTACGAGACCTCATTTCGGAAGAGGTCACCAAGGCAAGGTTCAAGACCAAGTCGGCGGAAAGCATCGCACGGCTGGCCTTGCGGAACTATTTCGCGGGCGCCTTGATCCTGGCCTATGACGACTTCCTGAAAACCGCTGCGGAAACCCGGCACGACATCCAGCTTCTGTCCAACCGGTTGGACGCCAGTATCGAGACCGTCTGCCACCGTCTGTCGACCCTGCAGCGCCCCGGCGCCAAAGGTCTGCCGTTCTACTTCGTGAAGATCGACCGGGCCGGCAACGTCGTCAAACGCCACAGCGCAACCCGGTTCCAGTTCGCCCGCTTCGGCGGCTCCTGCCCGCGCTGGAACGTCCATCAGGCCTTTGAACAGAACTCCAACAAGTTCACCTCGCAGGTCGCCCAGATGCCTGACGGAGTACGCTATCTTTGCGTGGCGACCAGCATCACCAAACACCAGCCGGACTACCGCAGCGGCGAGCGCCGCTACGCGCTTGGTATCGGCTGCGAGGTGCAATATGCCGATGCAGTCGTCTATGCCGACGGGCTTGCGGTCGACGAGATCTCCTCGCCCGAGCCCATTGGCGTCAACTGCCGCATCTGCCCTAGGGACAATTGCGACCAGCGCGCCTTCCCGGCCGTCGACAAGGAACCTTTCATCGATTCAGGCCAGCGCGGCATTGTGCCATATCGGGTGAAGGCGGCTGATTAGGCCCGCTGTTTCAGGCATTTGCTGCATAACAACAAGAAACGCCACCACACATCTTTCCTCATCCTGAGGAGGACCAACAGGTCCGTCTCGAAGGATGGGCCGCTTGTTCCGAAGCCAGCCGCCCATCCTTCGAGACAGCGCCAAGGCGCTTCCTCAGGATGAGGCAGTGGGTGAGCATTGCCCAGCTGAAACGACTGAAAGACTTCTCTTGAATTTCGGCGGCCAATGTCCCCTCAGCCCCGTTGCTCCATCCGGATCATTTCCGCCGCCTTTTCCGCGATCATCACCACGGGCGAAGCCGTGTTGCCGGAAACGATCTTCGGCATGATCGAGGCATCGACAACCCGAAGGCCATCGAGACCGCGAACTTTCAGCTGAGGATCGACAACCGACTGTTCGTCCGGACCCATCCGGCAGGTTCCGACAGGGTGGAAGATCGTGGTGGCGATATCGCCGACCTTTTTCAGAAGGTCCTGGTCGCTGTCGACCTGAGGCCCCGGCAGGATTTCCTCCGGCTGGTAGGCCTGCAAGGCCTTGGCCGTCATGATCTCCCGCGCCTGACGTACGGACTTGAGAGCAATGAGCTTGTCCTTTTCCGCCGACAGGTAATTCAGCTTGATGTCGGGTTGCTGCCCACTATCACGGCTCTGGATATGTGACGCACCAACGCTTTCCGGACGAAGGTTGCACACCGAAACCGTGATTGCCGGGAACGGATGCAGCGGGTCGCCGAGCTTGTCGGTCGAGAGAGGCTGGACGTGATATTCGAGATCCGGCGTTTCAAGCGACGGATCTGACTTGGTGAACATGCCGAACTGGCTGGGTGCCATCGACATGGGTCCGGATCGCATAAACCCGTATTGAAGCGCAATCGAGGCTTTTCCGAAAAGACTGTTGGCCATGGTATTCAGGGTCTTGGCGTTCTTGACCTTGTAGACCGTTCGGATCTGAAGGTGATCCTGTAGGTTCTCGCCAACGCCAGCACGTTCATGCTTCACCTCGATGCCGTGCTGCGACAGCACCGCGCCATTGCCGATGCCGGAAAGCTCCAGGATCTTGGGTGAATTGATCGCCCCCGCAGCCAGCAGAACTTCGCGCTCCGCCCGCGCGGTCCTTTCCTGCCCCTTCACGGTGAAGGTAACACCGGCTGCGCGCTTGCCTTCCAGCAGGATCGACCTGGTTTCGGCATGGGTGATCAAGCGCAGGTTCGGCCGTTTAAGTGCCGGGCGAAGGAAACCTTTCGCTGTGTTCCAGCGAACGCCGCCATTCTGGTTGACCTCAAAGAAACCGCTGCCTTCGTTGCTGCCGTCATTGAAATCCGCACGCGGTTCGACACCGAACTCCCGTGCGCCTTTCTGAACGGCTTCGAGGATTTCCCATTTCAGGCGCTGCTTTGAGACTTTCCACTCACCGCCACCACCATGCAAACCTGACTTGCCGGCATGATGGTCTTCCGACTTCAGGAAATAGGGCAGCACATCATCCCAGGACCAGCCGACGTTGCCAAGCTGACGCCAATGGTCGTAATCCGCCGCCTGGCCGCGCATGTAGATCATGCCGTTGACGGATGTGCAGCCACCCAGAACCTTGCCACGCGGATAGACCAGGCTGCGTCCGTTGAGGCCCGGCTCGCTGGCTGTCTTCATCATCCAGTCGGTGCGCGGATTGCCGATGCAAAAGAGATATCCGACCGGGATATGCACCCAGTGATAATTGTCCGAACCGCCCGCTTCCAGAAGCAGCACTTTGACCGAAGGATCCTCGGTCAGCCGGTTTGCCAGAACACAGCCGGCCGTTCCGGCCCCGACGATCACATAATCGTAGGTTCCATCGAGTGAAGTCGGACCGCTCATGTCGTTTCCCGTTTCCTGCCCATTTCCCGTCCGCAGTCTTTCCTGCTGCGATCCAAACTTCGATGATCTGCATCATGCCGGACCAGGCAATCTTCCGCCGGCACTGATGAGACCCTTTAACACCCTCATCCTGATCAGGTTTTATGTTTCTTCGCAAACTCGAAAAAAGACATATGTGGGTGCTCGCCGATGCGAACTCGCCCGGCTGTTTCCCTCACACTAGAAGATCCTGACGTTTCGGCAATTCCTCCAAGAGGACTATTCGTCCACGACATGCATATCGGCCCAGAAGGACCGAAGAGCATCCGTCAGCTTGCAGTAGGTCCGGTAGCGCCGGTCGTAGTGCGATTTCATCGCAGCCACCGGTAGGTATTCCTTCTGCGCCCTCGTCATGGCTGCAACAGCCGTCTCGTAATCGGCGAAGAGACCGACACCGACACCGCCTCCAATCGCCGCACCCAGCGCACCCGTCTCACGGGCTTCCGCAACGGTGATCGGAACGCCCAGGCAATCGGCAAACATCTGCGGCCAGACCGGGCTGCGTGACCCGCCTCCGGAGAGCACTGCCCGGTCGAACGTGACACCGGTTCTCCCGAGCACCTCGATATGGCGGCGATGTTCAAAGAGAACCCCTTCGAACAAGGCCCTCAGCAGGTGCCCTTCCGAATGCCAGCCGGCGAGACCATAGAACCCGGCGCGGAAGTCCGCCCCAAGCCGCGAGCCGTAAAGGAACGGATGAAAGAACGGGTCGTCCGCCGCGGGCGTGACTTCCGCGATCCTCGCGTTGCAATAGCCGAACGGATCGTCGTGATGTTTCCCGCGCTCCACCAGCTCTCGCACATACCATTCCAGGTTGGCGGCCGATGTTGCGCTCGATTCGATATTGACGAACCGGCCGGGGGCAAAACCCGAGGCCATGAACATCGCCTTGTCGACGATCGGGGCCTCCGAAAAGACCTGATTGATGCTCCAGGTGCCTGCAATGATCGAGGCTTCGCCGGGATGGACAACGCCCGACCCGAGCGCACTGGCGATCACATCAAAATAGCCGCCGACAACCGGCGTCCCTTCCTTCAGTCCGGTCGCAGCCGCGGCTTCTGCCGTGACATGCCCGGCAACATCCGCCGGTTCGACCAGATGCGGCAGCATCGGCTCTGCCTCGCCGAGGCCATAAAGTTCCAGCAGCTCCCTGTCGTAGAGATTGTCCGGCAACCTCAGCAAACCGCACCCCGACATGTCGGAAATCTCGCTGACGCGTTCTCCGGTCAGCTTGAAGGTGATGAAGTCCTTGCACAGGAGCACGGTTCCGGTCCGGGCATAAAGATCCGGCCGGTTGCCCTTGATCCAGGCAAGCAGCGTCGGGGTCTGGGACGGCCAGGGCTCCTGCAGGCTCAGGGCGTGCAGCCTGTCGCCATGCGCCTCACGCAGCTTGCCTGCATGATCCGCGGCGCGCGTATCCAGCGACTGGATGCCCAGCAGTGGCTCATGGTCCTTGTCCAGCAGGTAAAGACCGTTGCCGTGCCCGGCACAACCAACTGCCGCGATCTGCGAAGGCTCGACACCGGCTTTCTCAAGGCACTCGCGGATAACCGTTTGCGCATTGCGCCACAACTCTCCGAGATCGCGTTCAACATGTCCGGGAGCAGGTGAAAACGATTGGCCGTCCAGCGCGCTCATCGCCACCTGGCGGCCCGCCAGATCGAACAGGACAGCCTTGATCACCGTGTTGCCGGCATCAAGCCCCAGCAGATAAGTCCTGTCGTCAGCCACGGTTATAGATGTCCCATGCTTCGTCACCGTCGGCACCGTTGTGGATCATTGCCATGAGTGCCGCAACCACCGCTTTCGGGTTGTCGTGCTGATAGATGTTGCGTCCATAGACCATGCCCTTGGCACCCTGACGCATCAGTGCAGCGGATTTCCGGAGCACGGTCTTCAGGTCTTCCTTGCCGCCACCACGCACCAGAACCGGAACGCGCGCCGCTTCGACCACCCGGTGGAAATCTTCCGCGTTGTCGGTCGGGTCCGCCTTGATGATGTCAGCTCCCATCTCGCTTGCCAGCCGAACCAGTGTCACGATCTTGTCTGCGTCGCCATCAACCTGATAGCCACCCCGGATGTCGTTCGGCAGCATCACCAGCGGCTCGATCATCAGCGGCATGCCGTATTTGTGGCAGGCAGCGCGCACCCTGGAGATATTCTCCACGCATTGGCGAAACAGCTCAGGCTCATCCGGCAACATGAACAGGTTCACGACGACACAAGCCGCATCCATTTCCAGAGCCCCGATGATCGGCTCGTCTGCATTCTGCAGCAGCGACCACATCACCCGGTGGCGCTGGTCATTGTAGGGGTTACCCATGTCGATGCGCATCACCAGCGCCGGCTTGTCCTTCTCCGGACGCGACTGCAACAGATCCGCCTGGCCATAGGCCATCTGGATCGCATCAGGCCCGGCCTTGACCAGGGTGTCGACAACCCCGGCCATGTCTTCCAAGCCAACCATGAAGCTCGGTTCGTTGCACACGCCATGATCAACGGCAACATCCAGGCAGCCGCCGTGGGTGAACATCCGGTTCATCCGGGCTTTGGGGCTCAAACGCATATTCTGCTCCTGCTTGTGTCTTGGTTCCGGCGATCTTCAAACGAAACGCCGTGATAGGTGGAAAGGTCTTCGATCAGCCGGTCGCGCTGAAGCCCGCGCTCTGCGTCGGACCAACCGAGTTCTTCACTGGCGACAGCCGCCAGCTTGTCGAGCAGCTCTTCACTCATCAGTCCCTGGATGGCGAGCGTCGTCCGCCGCAACACGATGTCGGCAAGGGTCACCACGCTTTCGCGGGAGGCGAGGAACGCGATCTCCGCCGCTGTGATTTCTGTCTGCGGCGAAAGTGCCTCGTCGTCCGGCCTGCCCTGACAAAAGGCCAGCAGCTCCGTCGCTGTGGTGCCATAGGTCGCCACCAGGTGCGCGGCGCGCGCGGGACCAATGCCATGGTTCGAGATCAGGTCGCGCTCCAGGATCACGGCAGCATCAGGAAAATCCTTTCCGCCGCCGATCGGGCGCGACAGGGTGCCGACCTGCCTGGTCCGGCCAAGTTCGCTGAGCACTTCGTCCGTCGCCTGTTCGGCAAAGGCACGGAACGTTGTCCACTTGCCGCCGATCATGCAGATCTGCGGAACGGGTCCTTCGATACGCTTGGTAAAATGGCCCCTGGAAATCCGGCCGGTGAAATCATGATCGCTCTTCGGCAATGGCCGAATGCCGCTGTAACTGAAAACGACATCATCCGCATTGAAGTCGATCTCCGGAAAGACCAGCCGGAGCGAGCCCAGAATGTAAGCTTCTTCTTCCGGCTCACAGCGCACACGTTCGGCCGTCTTGACGCGGATATCCGTCGACCCGGCCAGCACCTTGCCGAAGAACGGAAAGACAATGCAGACCCGGCCATCGGAATTCTCGAAATAGACCATATGGCCGCCAAGCGCCTTCTCCAGCGCCGGATTGTCGAGAATGAGATGCGATCCCTTTGTACCCGACACCAGGCGTTCGTGGCTGGAATTGCCGGCAAGCTCATCAATGGCATCATCCAGCCAGGCGCCAGTGGCATTGACGAGGATCTTCGCCGAGATCTCTTCCGTTCGGCCGCTCACCTGATCTCGCACAACAAAACCGCTCCCGGCCGGCTCAAGACAGGCATAGTTGAGGGCGACACAGTCCGGAGCCACCTCTTCCGCTTCCCTGACCAGTTCCAGACCAAGCCGCTCCGGGTGGCTGATCCAGGCATCGTGATAAGTGGCCGAACACCGGATGGCATTGGTCAGGCCAGGCCAGGTATCCCGGGTAGCCTTCGCCCCGCGGAAACGGTGCTTCGGCAACAGCCGGCGTTTGCGTGTCCCCCAGTCATAAAGCGTCAGCCCGAGCTTGATCGGAACCGCTCCCCGGCTGGAAGGCTGGCCTGAAAAGCCGAAGAAACTTGCCGCGCTGTTCAGAAGTCCGGAAAAGAGCGAACCGATGGGAATGACGGTCGGCAGCGGATGGACCAGATGGGGCGCATTGACCAGCAGCGCGTCGCGTTCGCGCAGGGATTCGCGCACCAGATCGAATTCGCCGTTTTCCAGATAGCGCAATCCTCCATGGATCATGCGCGACAAGGCAGAACTGCACCCCGAGCAAAAGTCGTTCCGTTCCACCAGCAGCACCCTGACACCTTGCAGCGCCAGATCCCGGTAGACCCCGATCCCGTTGATACCGCCGCCGACGACAACGGCGTCGAACGCGCCGTCACGCGCGATACGGTCCCATTTTCCTTGCCGTTGTTCGGACATGCCTTCCCCGTTCACCGGACGGATGCCCGGTGCCCTTTCCAATCTCAATTTCGAAGTCTCTTAAGCGGCGAGTTCGGTCAGATGGGTCGCGGCGGCATCGCCGATGAGCCCGATTTCTTCACTGGTCAACCTGAGGCGCCCCGCCTTGGCATTCTCCCGCGCCTGCTCCGGATCACGGGCTCCGCACAAGGAGAAGGTGATGCCCGGCTGCTGCAGCGTCCAGGCGATCACCACCTGGGCCTTGGTGGCACCATGGGCCTCCGCTATCGGCGCGATGGCATCCATAAGCTTGGCAACCTTGCGGCGGTTTTCGACCGAGAAGCGCGGATTGTCCTTGCGCTGATCATCACCTTCGAAGGTTCTGTCAGGACCGATCTTGCCCGTCAGAAGGCCCAGTGCCAGCGACGAATAGCTCAGCACCGAAACCTTTTCCTTGAGGCAGAGTGGCACCAGGGTGTCCTCGATGTCCCGCTTGATCATCGAATATTCTTCCTGGATCGCATCCAGCTGCCCTGCCGCCACATAGGCCTTCACATCGTCGGTAGTCGTGTTGCTGGCACCGATGGAGCGGATCTTGCCCTGGGTTTTCAGGGTTTCCAGCGCCTCCATGGTTTCCGCAATCGGCGTGGTCGGATCCTGCCAATGGGTGATGTAGTGATCGATGTGATCGGTCCCGAGTCGCTTCAGGCTCTGCTCCACCTCATGGACGATCGCATCCTTGCCGAGATACCGGTGCACCGGCTTGCCGTCGTAATCAAAGAAGTGATTGCCCTTCTGGGTGTGCCAGACGAGACCGCATTTGGTTGCCAGCACCACCTTTTCGCGGCGGCCTGCAATCGCCTTGCCGACAATCTCCTCCGACAGCCCCTGGCCATACGCCGGAGCAGTGTCGATCAGGCTGATGCCTTCATCGATGGAAGCCTGAATTGCGGAAATCGACTTGGCTTCATCCGTGCCGCCCCACATCCAGCCGCCAATGGCCCAGGTGCCGAGCCCGATAGCCGACGCCTCGATGCCTGAACGTCCGATCTCGCGTGTCAGCATTTCATGCAACATTCTGTTTGCCTTCCATGGTTGCGAGGACCGCTCCCGCGGTGTCCTCGTCCAAGATGAGTGAATTCAGATAGTTTCCGTTGAGAACGGCCCGGATCGGCCAGATCTTTTCATCGCCCGAGGTCACCCCGATGACGCGCTTGAAACGCCGCAGCTCTTCAGGCGCCAGTGCGACCAGCCGCGAATTGAGGGCGTAGTCGGCAACCGTCCCGTCCTGGCGCATCAGGTAGGCCAGGAATTCGGCGCTGACACCGCTGCCAACCAGCATCTTGCGGTCCGATTCAGGCATCGGATGCAGGTCGTAGTAGCTCGACCCGGGCGTCGCGATGGATCCGATGCCGACCAGAGCGATCGTTGCCTGCCGTGCCAGGTCCAGGACCTCGCGAATGGAGCCGACTTCCATCAGCATGTCGCGCTGTTCCCGGCTTTCGGCAAAGAGCGGCGCATGAAGCTGCAGCGCCTTGCCGCCCAGCTTCTCGGCCATCAGGCTGGCCTGATGATTGACATCCGTGTGGTACTTGCCCTGCACCCCTCCAGTGAGCGGCACCACGGTGACGTCGAACTTCCGGTCGGTCTCGATGTTCTGCACCACCGCCCCAACGGCCTTGCCGCCCGTGATGGCGATGATGTCACCATCGCGGATGGTCTCCACCAGATGGTTGGCAGCGGCAAGCCCGACCTGCTTCAGCGTCGTGTTCGGGCTGCCTTCGACGGACGATGTAACCAGCGCCTTTGAAAGCGGTGTCGATTGTTCCAGCAGGTTTTCCAGATCCGTCAACCGCTGGAACGGGTTCTCGATATCGATCTTGATCATGCCCATCTTGCGGCCCTGGGTGATCAGACGGTTCACCTTGGACGTCGACAGGTTGAGCAGTTCGGCGATTTCCGACTGTTTCTTGCCTTCCAGGAAATGCAGCACGAGAACCGTGTGCATCTGGCGCATCAGCTCGATATCGTTTTTCTTGTCCGCCATCTGGTTGCCTCTTCGCTGGAGCCGGGTCAGGCGCGTTTCTTGACGAGATAGTGGTCGATGGAGACCGCCGCCAGCAGGATCGAGCCGCGGATGATGTCCTGCCAATAGACCGAGACATCCAGAAGCGCGAGCGAGCTGGAGACCACCGACAGCAGCACCGCCCCCAGGATCGCTCCGAAAATGGTTCCCGAACCACCCTTGAGGCTCGCCCCGCCGATAACGGCCGCCGCAATCACGTTCAGTTCCATGCCGATGCCGAAGGTCGGCTGGGCAGAACCGAAGCGGGCCATGTAGATGATGCCGGCCACACCACACAGAGCCGAGCAAAGGGTGGTCGTGAAGAACACCACGCGCTTGGTACGGATACCGGAATAGGCGGCGGCCTTCTCGTTGCTGCCGGTATAGAACACCTTGCGGAACATGGTCGTGCGGCGCAGCAGGAAGTCGAAGCCGATCACCACCACAAGGAAGATCAGGATCACGACCGGGATCGGTCCGATGGACCCCTGACCGATGAACTTGAACTCGGGCGGCAGCGTGAACAGACCGAGCGGACGCCCGCCCGTGCCCAGAAGGCACGCCCCCCGGGCGATCACCATGATCGCCAGCGACACGATGAAATGATGAAGGCCGACGCGGGTGACAAAGAACCCCATGAACGCCCCGATGGCCGTGCAGGCGGCAATCGAAATCGCCGACGCGGCCCAGGGGTCGACCCCGTTCAGAAACAGCCAGCCGGCAATCACCATGGCGAGCGCTGTCACCGAGCCAACTGAAAGATCGATCCCGCCGGAAATCAGCAGGATGGTCATGCCGACCACCACGATGCCTTCCACCGCAAAGGCCATGACCATGGCGCGCATGTTCACCCAGGTCAGGAAGTAGGGCGAGGCGAAGGACATCACGATGAACAGCACAAGGATGATCGCGATCAGTCCCGTTTCACGCATGCGCAACAGTTTGCGGATCATCGATACGTCTGCCGGTTTGCCGTTCGGCGCGTCTGTCAGGGAGACGGCGTCTTCCATGGTTTCCCCCACGATTAGTTTATGGTTGCCTGGGCGCCCACGGACGCCAGGTGCATTATGTTTTCTTCGGTCATCTGATCGCCCGTGACTTCGCCGCTGATCTGTCCCTCCCGGACGACCAGCACACGGTCACAAACGCCAATCAGTTCCGGCAACTCCGACGAGATCACCAGAATTCCGACCCCGCTGCTGGCGAGATTGCGCAGGATGCGATGGATCTCGGCCTTTGCGCCGACATCGACACCACGCGTCGGCTCATCCAGGAAGATCAGCTTCGGATTGACCGACAGCATTTTCGCGATCGCAACCTTCTGCTGGTTGCCTCCGGAAAGCGATGACACCGGGTCAGACAGCGAGCCACATTTGAGATTGAGACGCTTGCCAAGCGTGTCTGCCTGCGCTTCCTCCCGGCTTCCGGCAATCAGACCAAAGGAATTCGCGACCTGTTCCGGCTTCAGGGCGGAGACATTGGCGGCAATGGACATATCCAGAAAGATGCCGTCACCCTTGCGGTCTTCGGACAGGTAGACGATGCCCTCGGAGATGCTGTCCCGATAGGTCTTCAGCGACAGCTTGCGACCATTGAGCGAAACCTCCCCGGTCACGTCGCCTTCAAGCCGACAGATGCCCTTCACGATCTCGCTGCGCCCGGCACCGATCAGCCCGGCAATCCCGAGGATCTCGCCCTTGCGGAGCTGGAACGAGACATCCTTGAAACGCGTGCGTTCACTCAGGTTCTGAACGTCCAGAATGATATCGTCCGTCTTTTCGCTTTCGGACTGCTTGCGCGGGTAAAGCTCGTCGATCACCCGGCCGACCATGGCATTGACCACGTCATCGGGCTGGATCTCCGCAACATTGCGGGTAGTGATGTAGGTGCCGTCCCGGAAAACGGAGACCCGGTCGCAGTTGTCGAAGATCTCGACCATGCGATGGGAGATGTAGATGATCGAGATGCCCTTGTCGGCAAGACGGCGCATGATCTTGAAGAGGATCTGCGCTTCTTTCTCTGTCAGCGCCGCGGTCGGCTCATCCAGGATCAGCACCCGGCAATCGAGTGTCAGGGCTTTGGCGATCTCGACGAGCTGCTGGTGGGAAATCGACAGATCCCGAACGAGTGTCGTCGGATCGATGTCGCCAAGCTGGCCCAGCACTTCAGCGGCCTTCTTTTCAAGCGCACGATAATTCATCAGGAACGAACGGCTGACGTTGGTCGTCGCCATGAAGATGTTTTCGGCAACCGTCACATCGGGACACAGGGCAATCTCCTGGTGAACGAAGCCGATGCCGAGCTTCTGCGCCATCGCCGGAGATGAAATGACCACCGGTTCGCCATCGAAGCGGATATCTCCGCTGTCCGGCTGCAGGATGCCGTCGATGATATTCATCAGCGTCGATTTGCCGGCACCGTTTTCCCCGGCAAGCGCATGGATCTCGCCCTTGCGCAATTCGAAACTTACCCCCTTGAGCGCCTGAACCGGCCCGAAGGATTTCGAGAGGTTGGAGATCTTGAGGATCACATCGTCAGTCATGACAGGTCCGATTTGCTCGCAATTCCGGAGAAAGAACGGGCTGCCTGATCTGCTGCATCGATTGCAGGCAGCCCGCCGTATCACACGGGGCTCCAAAGGAGCCCCGGTTTGTTCATCAGCTCGGGTCGCGGCCTTCCATGTAGGCGTTGAGGTCGAAGCTGTCGGCGTTTTCCTTGGTGATCACGGCAAAGCCGTTGTCGACGTAAGGGATCTGAACCGGGTTGTAGCCGGACACCTTGTAGTCGTTGAACGGATCGAACACGTCGGAATGTGCGGCGAGGAACACGGCCATGAAGCCCATGAACCCCTGCATGCCCTGGTTCGGATTCAGCGCCATGTGGATGTTGCCCGCCTTGATGTGCTCAAGAGTGGTCGGCGTCACATCGGCATGCATGATCAGCACTTTCGCTTCCGCTTCCAGCACCGCTGCGACAGCTCCTTCAGCAGAGCCTGCTTCCGGGATCCAGAGAGCGGCAAGGTTCGGATTGGCCTGAAGGATAGAGGCCGTTGCCCGGTAGGCGGCATTGCTGTCCTGGTTGGTCGCCTGGCGGCCGACCAGTTTCATGTTCGGGTAGTGCTCTCCCATGTAGTCGAGCAGCGCGGTCACGCGCAGATCGTGGTTCGACTGACCCGGGTTTTCAAGAACCGCATATTCCGCGCTGTCACCAACCTGCTTGACGATTTCTTCGGCAGCAAACTTGGCTTCGGCAAGGTTGTCGGAGGTGATATAGGCACTGCGCTTGGACTTCGGAGAATCCGCCGCGAAGGTCACGACCTGCGTGCCGTTGTCGACGGCCCGGTCGATCGGCTCGATAAACGGATCGGACTGCATCGGGTGCAGCAAGACGCCAGCCGGCTGCTTGACCATGTCCTGCTCGAAAGAAGCGATCTGCTTGGTGATGTCATAGTCCGGCGTGCCGGAGAAGATCGTCTCGCAGCCAAATGCGGACGCAGCCTGCTTGAAGCCCTGATAGACCGGCACCCAGTAGGGATGGCCGGAAACCATCACGTTCATGATGTAGGTTTCGCCCGGCTCGCATTTCAAACCGTCTGCCGCGGCCGGAGCTGCGGTCAGAACTGCAGCCGACAGCATGGTCGACGCGAGAATTCCCTTGAAGATAGAAGTGCCCATGGTTACCTCCCTGGACCAACGGGCTGCCAACCGCGAACGGTCGAATGCCCGATGGGTGATCGATTTCAGATTGTCAGGACATCCAGTCTGCGTTCCTCTCAACGCAGGGAGCCTGACGCTGCTCCTCCCGGTCTTGCAGGTCAGCCTGTCAAAGAGACCAGCTCACTGCAAGAAATTTCAAACACTGGTTTTTATCCCAGCGAGACCATGGATAAGGGCAGCCCCCGAAAGCCGTCAAACTGTTTTGGTATTTATTTCTTTTTCTGAAATTTATTTCAACCAACACCTCAAATATGACATTGCCGAGTGAAGACCAGAAAGAGAACACAAGCCATTGAGAGAAAATATCTTTTCGTGGCAGGTGCTGCACCTGACCACTTGAAATCGCTCACCATGAACGTGCCGGCAAACTGATGGAACGCCCCTGACGGGGCCGAAATCCGACCCCCAGTCCCTCATCTTTGTGATGCATATGAACACAAAAAAGGCCCGGAAGCGGAAGCTTCCGGGCCTGTTGGTCGTGACGGCAGAAGCCTTGATCAGGCCTTCGCCGGCTCCGCACCTTCCGGAACCGGGCTGGTCCCGTCGGCGCCGACTTCCATGTGATGCTTGTCGTGCACCGGCTTCACCAGCGAGTTCGCGATCAACGCGATCACGAGCAAGCCTGCCATGGCATACATGGTGGTGTTGTAGAGGCTCGGTGTGGGATCCACCGTGCCAGCCGGAGCGATTTCCATCAGCCGGGCAACAGTCACCGTCTTTGCGGCCACCAGCTGGTCCAGCTGATCGACACCCGCACCGAATTTCTCGGCAAAGGCACTCGGGTCCACCTTGGCGGCAAGATCCGTGATCGCATTGTTCAGGGACATGTTCCGCAGCTGGGTGATCGCCAGCGGCCCCAGAACGCCTGCCGTACTCCACGCCGTCAGCAGACGCCCATGGATACCACCGACATATTTCGTGCCGAAGATATCGGCGAGATACGCCGGGATGGTCGCAAAGCCGCCGCCATACATTGTGAAGATGATCATGGTGGCTGCATAGAACATCACGAGCCAGGTGACGGCCGGATTGACGCTCACCTGTTCTGCTGCAAAGGGGATCGACAGGTAAAGAATGATCCCGAGCACGAAGAAGCAGTGGTAGGTGTTCTTGCGGCCGATGAAGTCCGAGGTGGAAGCCCAGAAGAACCGCCCGACCATGTTGAAGACCGAGATCATGAACACATAGGTTGCCGCAAAGGCCGAATTCACGATCAGCGGCAACGTGGTGCCGAAGATTTCCGTCATCATGGTCTTGGCAACGCCGATCACGCCGATACCCGCCGTCACGTTGAAGCAGAGCACGATCCACAGCAGATAGAACTGCGGTGTCTTGAGCGCCTGATCGATGTGAACGTTGTTGTGGGTGATCATCTTGCGGGACGCAGCATCGGCAGTTGGTGGTGTCCAGCCGGCCGGACGCCAGCCTTCGCGCGGAACCCGGTAGGAGAAGGCCGCGATGATCATCACGACCAGATAGACGATGCCGAGCGTGAAGAAGGTCCCTGCAGCCCCGGTGTTACCGGTACCGACCACATAGATCCCCTCCTGAAGCGCAACGGGCGCTGCTGCCACCTGCTTGGCGCCTGCGATAACCACTTCCACCATCTGGCCGTTGACTTCCGCAAGGCGCTTGCCGCCTTCGGTGATCAGGGCAACAGATCCTTCAGGCCCCAGGTATTCCGGCGCCTTGTAGAACAGACCGAGCAGATATTCCTTGATCGGCGTTGCGATCATCGCTCCACCGCCAAAGCCCATGATGGCCATGCCGGTGGCCATGCCGCGCCGGTCCGGGAACCACCGGATCAAGGTGGAAACGGGTGATACGTACCCAAGCCCCAGACCGCAGCCGCCGATCACGCCGTAACCGAGGTAAAGCAGCCAGAGCTGGTGCGTCATGATGCCGAAGCCGCCGATAATGAAACCGCCGCCCCAGCAGAAGGCGGCAACGACGCCGACCATGCGAGGGCCGACTTCCTCAAGCCACTTGCCACCAAAGGCGGCCGCAAGCCCGAGAAACACGATGGCAACGGAAAAGATCCAGACGACCGAAGACAGGCTCCAGTCTTCCGGCGCTGCGGCAACCACCCCGAACTGTTTGATCAGAGGCGGGTTGAAGATGCTCCAGGCGTAGACGGAGCCGATACAAAGATGGATGGCGATGGATGCTGGCGGAACCTTCCAGCGGTTAAAACCGTCCTCTGCGACGATATGTTCCTTTTTCAACCGATCAAACATGCACTTATTTTCCTCCCATGCACGGTTGTCGGGCATTCCTCCGGGAAGGTGCCGGTCCCTTTGCGGCCGGCCTGTCATGTCTCCCCCGGTCCGGCAAGACAAAGCCGGATGCCCCGCTCCCGGCAGACGCGCACCTGTCGAAGCCTCCCGCTTCAGGTCCGCAACGCAGGAACGGTTGCACCGTCCCGCGCCTTCCGGCAGCTCCTTGCTGATGGCAAGTTCGGGGCCAGTTTCTTTTCTGTTGAATTTCAGACAGTTAGATTTTCAGGAAGAAAGACGAGTGGATATTTTGTCCACATTCAAAAGTTGTTTTCCAGCCGTTTGGGACAATCTGTCCAGAAGCCCTTGACCGCCCAAACGGCCTTATGGCCGGGAGCAACTCAGGGGCAGCCCACCCGCAACGTCAAGCGCTTTCAGGCAACCAGATTGTGAAAACGGTCCCGGTCCCTTCGATGCTTTCCACCTTGATATCGCCGCCCTGACGGCTGACCAGCGTCTGGGTAATCGAAAGCCCCAATCCGGTGCCCTGCCGGCTTTTCGTCGTGTAGAAGGGGTCGAATATACGCGCGATAACATCCGCGCTCATGCCGACGCCGGTGTCCGAAATCTCGATCGACACTCCGGCAACATCTTCCTTTTTCATATCCCAGGTTTTCATCGTCAGCGTGCCGCCGCCGGGCATGGCATGGATGGCATTGACGATGAGGTTGATCAGCACCTGCTGCAGTTCCGTCCGGTTCATCAGCACCAGACGGGACGCAGTGGCCTCGCGGACAACCTCGATATCGGTCTTGCGCAAGAGATGGCGGACCAGCGGAAGACAGTCAGAAATCACCTCGTCCGGAGCGTGCCGATCGGCATAGCCTGCATATTCGTCCGGTTTGGCGAACTGCAGCAGCTTCATGACGATCTGGTTGATCCGGTCCACCTGCTCGTCGATCAGGCGGATTTCCGTACTGGCAATCTTTGCATGATCACCGAGCAGCATGCGCAGCACTTCCAGATTGCCCTGGATCACCGCAATCGGATTGTTGATCTCGTGGGCAACACCGGCGGTGATCTCGCCGATGGCGGCAAGCTTCTCCGACATGATCAGTTGCTTGGTGGTGTCTTCCAGCTGCCTGTTCGCCATCTTGAGATCGCGCGTGCGTTCCTCGACGCGGATGTTCAGCTCCTCGTTCCAGGACCTGAGCTGCCGGTCGCTTTCCTGAACCAGGTCGAGCAGATGATCGAGATGCTGTGCGACACGCGCAATCTCGTCACCGCTGCCTTCGGACCGCGTGCGGGCGCCAAGGTCTCCCTTTTCGACACTGGCAATGGTGTCCGTCATCTTTTCCAGTGGCTTGAAGACGCCGCGAGCCCACCTCAGGAACAGCGGCACGCTGCCAGCGGTCACGGCAAGGAAACCCAGCAGCAGCGCGACCAGTGTCGCCAGCTTGGCTTCCCGGAATGGCGTTTCCAGAAAGCCGACATAAAGCATGCCCACCCGCTCGCCGAAACTGTCGGTGATCGGTTCATAGGCCGAGATGTACCAGTCGTTGACGACGAAGGCGCTGTCCAGCCAGACCTGCCCCTCGCCCAGCACCTTCTGGCGAACGGCGGCGGACACCCTCGTCCCAAGCGCGCGCTTGTCTTCGAACAGACGGACATTGGTGCTGACGCGAACATCTTCCAGAAACAGCGTCGCGGTGCCCTGGCTGCCTTCGGGAAGGCTCGCCTCGCGGTAGACGAGATCGTTTATCGTGTCGATAAAGACGAGGTTCTGGTTGAGCAGGATGCCACCGACCAGAGCTGCCACGGGCGCACCCGGCACGGTGACCGGGCTTGCGGAGTGAACCACCATGCCTCGCGTTTCCGCGGCCCTTTCGGTCGGCACCGCATTGGGTGTCGGGACGAGATCCAGCCGGGCCCGATCTGCTAGTGCCGGAGAAATCGCCGTCAGGTCACCGGCTTCGAAGATATCCACGCTTGTTGCGGCAGATCCTGCAAAGGCCTGTTCGATGACCGGCCAGTCCTTGGAGACCGGCGGAACGGCACTTGGCGGAGAGGCCGCCTCAACTGTCCTGTCCCTGCGCACGACATACAGAAAATCGAGACCCAGCTCCTCACGCCGCCGCTCCAGCAGCCCTGCCAGAAGTGCAGCATCACCACTGTCTGCAACGTCGCGAAAGGAGGCCGACTGGCCCAGCGCATCGATCTTTTCACCCGAATTTTCCAGGATCCTCGAAAAGTACTGATGGGCAATGGTCAGGTCGCCATTGACCTTGGTGATCAACAGGGAATCGAACTTCGCGTTCCAGCGCACCATCGCCCAGCCGAGAAAGAGTGGCAGAACCACAAGTGTCGGCAACAGGGCGATGGCCAGTAGCCTGACCCTGACGGACAGGCGGCTTCCCGATTTCCGGCGTCGTCTCTCCTCAGCCATTCCAGTCCATCAGCTTCCTGTCGACGGTCTTGCGCGAGATGCCGAGCCGCCGCGCTGCTTCGGCACGGTTTCCACCGGCTTCCTCGAGCACCATCAGGATATGACGCTTCTCCATGTCCTGCAGCGTTTTCCCGCCGGGCAGCAACAGGCTCTGCGTACTGTGGAACTCCGCCGGAAAGCGGCCAAGGATCAAGGTTCGTTCGATCGTGTTGCGCAGTTCGCGAACATTGCCCGGCCATTCATAAGCCAGCAGTCCGGAGACGACTTCATCGGTAAACGGTACCGGCGGCATTCCAAGCTGAACGGACAGCTTCTGCATGAACAGCGAGGCAAGTTCACGGATGTCGTCACCACGCTCGCGCAGCGGCGGCATTTCGAGCTGAAGCACGTTGACCCGGTAGTAGAGGTCCGCCCGGAACCGGCCCTCCTCCACGGCCTGCTCCAGATTTGCGTTGGTCGCGAACACGAACCTCAGATCGACAGGCACTTCACGCTCGGACCCGACCGGCCGAATTTTCCGGTCTTCGATTGCCCGCAACAACTTGCTCTGCAGTGCCATGGGCAGTTCGCCGATCTCGTCCAGAAACAGCGTACCGCCATGCGCATGCATGAACAGGCCGTCGCGGCTGGACCCGGCGCCGGTGAAAGCGCCTTTGAGATGCCCGAACAATTCAGCTTCGATCATGTCTCCGGGAATGGCGGCGCAATTGACCGGAACGAAGGGCTTGTCCGCCCGATCGGAAAGATCATGAAGCGACCTGGCAGCAACTTCCTTTCCGGTCCCGGATTCCCCCGTGATCAGAACGGATGTCGGCAGCGGCGCGACACGGGAAATCGTTTCGCGGATCTCGCCGATCTGGCGCGAATGCCCGATCAGCTTGTCACGCAGAAGAAGATGGTCGGATGTTGCCTGCAACTGGTGGCGCAACAGCTGGTTTTCCCGCAGCAGCGTGACCCGGTCGAGACATCTGGCAACCGCGTTCAGCAGCTGGTTGGACCGAAAGGGCTTCAGGATGAAATCCACCGCACCTGCCCGCAAGGCCTGGATCGCGGTTTCCAGATCCGCATAGGCCGTCATCAGGATCGCATCGGCGAAAAATCCGATCCGCCGCTGTTCGCCAAGCCATTCCACGCCGGATTTGCCTGGCATGATATTGTCGAGGATCACCACGTCATAATGGTGGGTATCAAGAAGCGCCGAGGCCTCGACCGTGTCGGCGGCCTGTTCGATGCGTTTGCAATAAGGCTCGAGCGTGCGGACCAGAAAATTGCGCATGCCAGGCTCGTCGTCGACGATCAGGATCGACGCCTGCGGCAGCCAGGGACCGAATTCCGGCTGTGAATCTGCCTCTTCAGGACGTTTGGAAACACCGCTCTTCATAGCCCCTCCCAGGCAGTTTCATCCGTTCTTTTGTCATGGTCCATCCTCCGGCCCGGAGCATTGCATATTCCAGTATGCAATGTCTTCCGGAGACGCACGTGCAATTACAACTATCTGAAATCGCGCGACCAATTGCCCGGACGGGAATCTGCCTCAGCACCGGAGCTCTCAAGTACCCCGACGCCTTCTGCTTGTTCTCTCTGCGGATCAGGCGCTGTGGGTGTGCGAAAGCAAAAACCCCGCAGGATGTCCCTGCGGGGTTTTAATGTGCGTCGCAGAATCAGCTCACTCTATTGCGCAAGCCTTTCGAACCGCGCAGGCCCGTTCAGCACGAAGAGCTCGATTTCCAGGGTGCTTGCTTCCTTGCCATCGCCTGAGAAAGTCACGGTCGAGCGCGAACCCGCCACGGCATTTTCGTTGGCAATGTCAAACACCATCATCGACCCGTCCCAGGCATGCAGCGGCAGCTTTATTGGCTGGGGACCGGCAAGCAGGATGAGCCCGCCGTCCTCCTCTCGCACCTCGACCGTGCCGAAGTAGGGATGGCCGTAACGGCCCGTGCAATAGCCAGCCGCAGGAGCAGGTGCGGCAGCGGCAGGCGCGGGTTCACCGGCCGTGAAGCCGGCAGGCGTATAGAAGGAAGCGAACAGGCCTTCGTATCCGGAGAACCAGTCTCGGGTCACACGCCCGAACTGCACCATGTCGGAGAAGGATGCGCCGATGGATTCAACGGCACCGACCGGAGCCGCATTCGACAGAACCACGATCCCTATGTCAAGCGAGGGGATCATCAGGAAATAGGTCGACGCACCGAGGATGAAAGCACCTGAATGGCTGAGGATTACCCGGCCGGTCGGGTCAGTGCCGACATTGAAACCATAGCCGTAAAACCCGGCGCGTTCGTCAGGCGTATGGGGACGGCTGGAAAAGCTCTGCGGACTGATTGCAGGCTGCAAGGCTTCGGGAGAAATAAGCTCTCCACCATCGGCCAGAACCATCTTCATCCATCTTGCCATGTCGTTGATGGAGGAACTCACCCCGCCGGCGGGCGACTGGGCATCCGGCTGCCGCTGGTACAGCGCCTCGAAACCGTCGCCGCTTCTGGCATGCGGCACCGCGCGGTTTTCCCGCGCCATGAAATCATCGAACCGCGCACTGGTCCTGGTCATGCCAAGCGGCTGAAACAGGGCCTCGTCAGAAAGGTCGGCCCATTCGGCCCCGGATGCTTCGGCAACCGCCTCGGCGCCGGCGGTCAGGCCGAAATTCGTGTAGGCGTAACTCGTGCGGAAGGCGCGCAGGGGCTGCAGGCGCAAACGTTCGAGGATCGTCTGCCTGTCAAAGCCGATGTCTTCCAGATCGTCACCAGCATGGTCCGGCAGGCCGGAACGGTGGCTGTAGAGATCCCCCACTGTCAAACGTTCGGTAATATCGGGATCGGCAAGGCTGAACCATGGCAGCAGGTCGCGCATCCTGCTGTCCCACGAAACAACGCCGCGCGTGACCTGCCGGGCAACGACTGTTGCCCCGATCGACTTGGACACGGAAGCCATCTGGAAAACGGTGTCGGCGTCAATCGGTTGATCACCCTCGCCGCCCCGCGTTCCGAAGCCTTTCGCGTAGACAGTCTCTCCCTTGTGTACGACGGCAACCGCTAGGCCCGGCACCTTGCTGCGCGCCTTGATGTCTTCAACGATCCCGTCAAGCCCGGCGATCGCCTTGTCGATCTGGCCGGGCGGAACATCGGTTCCCGCCGTTCTGGATGGCGGCAGGTCCTCGGCAAGGGCTGGTGCTGCCAGAACCGCGAGAGACGCGGACGCCAGGAAACGGCGCCGTGTGAGCTGGAAGAACGACATGTGTAACCTCTCAATCAGTCTTGCTGTTCGCGCGTGCGGATCATTTCGGATGGGTTTCGACCGGTCCGGCCGGGGCGATACTTTCCTGTGTCGTCAAAGCGCCAGCCCCAGCCTGAAGAAAACCCGGGTCCCCGGATCTTCGGCGTTTTCCGGCCGATGCCAGGGTGTGGCGGTGAGAACCTGAAAATTCACCCGGTCGGCAACCATGCCACTGACACCGACACCGGCTGAACCGAGTTCGTCGCGGGCAAAGTCGGCGGCTTCATCGACGTTCCAGACGACGCCATAATCGGCAAAGGCCGTCAGGGTGAGACCGGGAAGCGCTGACCATCCGGTTTCGATGTCGTGACTGACTTCAAACGCCGACGCAAAGCCACTGTCACCGGAGAGGCTGCCGCCATCGAACGCCCAGCCGTAGGGGTCGCCGCCGAGAGCGAACCGGACCGCACCGGGCAGCGGTGTCGGCGAATACTGGCTGGCCGTGCGCAGCTGAAGCCGAGCGATGGACGCCAGATCATATGAGACGCCGAAGTTGAACCGGCCAAAGCGATAGTCGTCCGGGTCAATTTCCATTTCACCTTTGTGGTTCAGGCTCTGACCCAGTTCGGCTCCAGCGGAAAATGAGGCAGGGCCTGCATCAAGGTCGTACCGGAGGGACACCGTCGCCCAACGCGCTTGTTCACGGGCAGCCCGTGCGCCCATCACGTCGATCCGGTCGTTCCGAAGATTGATTTCCACCTTGCCGTAAAGGCTCTGGTCGATGGTGCGAATGAGCGGATACTGGAGATGAGCCGAACCGATAACGGTTTCGATGTGGATGTCCTGCTCTTTCAGGTCTGCGCCGGGCTTCTGTGTCACATAGGTCAGGTCGTAGCCAGCGGAGAGCCCGTTGAACCCGATTGGAACCGACTGCGAAGCCTGCAGCAGCACCATTTCCTCGGGCGCGTCCGGAACGGTCACCCCTACCAGGCTTGTCGTTTCGAACAACCCGAAGATGTCGTTGACCGTGGCATTTCCCGAAAGTTCCAGCGGACCGACGGTATCTGTTCCAAGGTTGTCGAGACCGACGCCGGCGTTGTATCGGCTGAAATCAACCGCGAGCTTCAGCGTACCGCCACCTGTGGGCGTTTCCGGGCGCACAATTGTTCCCTCTATCTGCAGACCGGCAAGATCGCTCATCAGCAGCAGGACGCGTTCCGCTTCCTTGATCCGAATGGGCCGCATGGAGGTCAGGCGGTTGATATAGGGCGCCAGGCGCTCCCTGATGCGCGGGATGGAACTGGTGATCTCGACGGTTTCAACATAGCCTTCGTAGACCCGGAGCGAGACCGCGCCGGACGCAAAGTCCTGCACCGGAACGACGGTCATCGAAAAATAGCCGGCTCTCAGATAGGCCGCATCAACCGCCTCGGCGATCCGGTAGAGATCCGCAAGAGATATGTCCTTGCCGATCTTGCCCTGCCAGATGGCCGACAGATCGGTGCTCGAAACCGAATGAGCGCCGGCAATCGAAACCGAGCGGAGGGTGAAGCGTACCCTCTCGGCATCTTGTTCTGAAACACGCTTGCGCTGATCCTGCACCGTGATGTCGACCGAGCCCGGCCTTGTAGGCGGCGTGAACCGTTCAATAATGACGGTCTGCCCGGCGACGGCCTGATCAAGCGTTTGAGCCGGTGCAGAATGAGAAAACACCGCGGCCACGAAAGAGACGGCCAGAACCGAAGCAGCCCGAAGCCGAAAGGTAGATTTGGGATTAGCAGCGGCAGCACCGCGCAGGGTTTTTGTTGCCGGGGGAGGCAGCACCTGTCTTGTCACGGACGGCTCCGTTCTTATTCAGCGGTGTTCTGGGGAGCCGTTTCGCCGAGTAACGGAGCGACGGCGTTAAAAATGCGCATGGCAGGCAGCGAGCAGGACAGACCCGAGGCTTCATCGGCGTCCTGAGCCTCCTCGCAGTCACCGGAAGGCATGTCGCTGTTCGCCTGGACAACAAGGGTCGTATCGGTCCGCGGGCTATGGAAAACGACCGTTGTGTATCCGGGCACTTCACCCGTGTGGCCGACCCACTCTCCGTTGCACCGAAGCGCCAGGCCGTACCCATCAGGCGGACGGAAGGATCGCAGTCGCGCTTGCTGCATCTGGGTGCCGAGAAGCCCTTGGCCGGACCCAAGGGCTCGGCCATAGACGAGCAGATCGTCGAGGTTGGAAATCAGCTCCCCCGCCGTCCAGAGTGAAGCCGGGTTCCAGTGTGTGGCAACAAGAGGTGTCTCAGGCGTCGCATCGTACCCCTGAAGGGTAACACCCTGCGCGTAGGGCTCCGGTAGTTCCGTCCTGCTTCCCGGCCAGACTGTTTTCTCCAGTCCGAGAGGCTCCAGGATCATCTTCCGCAAAGACGTCTCGAAAGGCTGCCCGGTGGTCTTTTCAATGACCATGCCAAGGAGGATCGTGTTCGTGTTGGAATAATCGTATCGCGTTCCCGGCTCGAAGAGCGGCGAATTCTCGACGGCAAAGGTCAAAAGGTCCTCGGGTGAAAACGCGACACCGGGTTGATCGAGAAACAACTCCACAAACCGTTCGGAAGCGGTGTAGCTCGCCACACCGCTGGTCATGTCCGCAAGCTGGCGCAGCGTGATTCTGTCTCCGTTGGGAATTCCCTCGACATAGGCATCGATCGTGTCATCGAGAGAAAGCCGTCCGGCCTCTGCAAGCTGCAACAGCATTGTTCCGGTAAAGGTCTTGGTCACGGACCCGATGCGCGTGTGCATGCCCGGCTCCATCGGAGCTCCGGTTGCCGGGTCGGCAACGCCGTACCCTTTTTTCCATGTGCCGTCTGGTGTTTGGACACCAACAATGACGCCCGGCGTTTCGGCAAGTGGAAGCGCGGCCAGCACCGCATCATCCAGCTTTTGCGAGAGTGCTGCGGAGAGCGGCGTGCCGGGCCTGGCACCCGCGGCCTCGGAAGTCACACCCCGGTCAAAATCTTCAACGCATGTTACGGTCGCTGCGACGGGGTTAACGCTGCATACCGACACCAGCAGGACCGCAAGCAATTGCACGGCCCGTGCTGTCACCGGGCCTGTTGTGACCGATCTTGTCAAACTGGGCTGTCCTCTTTTCCGGTTGCAGACGGGAGATCGCGCTTGCGGCGGGGCATGCCGCAGGGGCGCGTCTCCATGAGGACTGGTGGTAGGGAAATCAGGATGGCAAACAAAGTCGGCAACGGTGCAAAAATGGTATAAGTAGTTCGTCAATCAGTGTAATTCTTCATCGGGGCACGGTCCTCGTGCCTCACCGGAACATCGGAATCTGCGTCCCAGTGCAAAAAGTCGAACTTGATGTTTCTCGCGGTGAACTGCTGCGTGACGGGGAAGTCGTTCGTTTGCGCCCCAAGACTCTCGCCGTGCTGGTCGAGCTGCACGCCCGCGAGGGAGAGGTCGTCAGCCAGCAAGAACTGAGGCACCTGATCTGGGGACAGCAGCATGGACGCGAGACCGGTCCAAAGCAGTGTGTCCGCGAGCTTAGACGCTTGCTGGGGGACAGCGCCGAAACACCTGGGTTCATCGAAACGGTCGGCAGGCAGGGCTACCGCCTTGTCGGCAAGATCACGGTTCTGAACTCCGGCACGGACACCACCGGAACGGCCCCTCTTTGCGTGGGCCGAACCGCGGAACTGCAGTCCCTTGCGGACTGCGCAGCGGCAGTGCGCGCTGGCAAGCGCATTGTGAGCCTTGTCGCAGGGGAAGCCGGATCGGGCAAATCAAGGCTGGTGGAGACATTCGCCGCCACGCTGCCACGCACGGCAGACTTCTGGTCTGCCCGGGGGCAGTGCATTCCCCATCCAGGTGCCCGGGAACCCTATGGCCCACTGATCGAGATCGTGACACAGCTCGCCGAAGGTGCCTCACGAAAACGGGTCCTACGACTTCTTGAGGATGTCGCACCGTCGTGGCGAGACCTGTTGCCTCAGCTTCGTTCTGGCCGGGAGCCCGCTCCCCTGCCCACAAGATTGACGGACACACACCCGGACTCAATGTTGCGGGAGCTGACCGCACTCATGGAGCGTCTCTCTCAGCAGCAGCCCGGTGTCATCATTCTGGAAGACCTGCACTGGGCCGATCAGAGCACGCTCGCATGGCTTCTTTCCTGGGCTCAACGCCGCGCTCCTGCCAGAACCCTTGTGGTTGGAACCTACAGGTTTGATGAACTGGACAAGTCCGGAGATCTTCAAACGACATTGCATTACCTTCAACGTGTTCAGGACTTTAGCCCGATCACGCTGGACGGCCTCGACGAAACAGCCGTGGCGGACCTTCTCAAGCGACGCTTTCCGGACCACAGACTGCCTGCCTCCCTTGGCGGCCAGTTGAGGCGAAGAACGGAAGGGCATGCCATCCTGGTCGATGCGATCATCGACCAGTGGCATCGGGACGGGGTCCTGGAGAGTTCCGAAAATCAGCAGGCACCCGAGCAGGACATCACTGAAATCGTTTCGGCAATCTCACGCGGAGCCGGAAAATTCATCGCGGGCGAAATCGGCCGGCTGGACCCATACGAGCGGCAATTACTCGACATTGCCAGCGTTGCCGGAATTCGCTTTTCCGCTGCCATGTTGAGCGATGATCGGTTCGAGGTGGAAAAAGGCGAAGCGGTTCTCGACCGCCTTGCAAGCGTCAGGCGCTTTATTCAACGGGCCGGTGTCATGGCCTGGCCGGACGGGACGCAGGCAACACGCTACGTCTTCCGGCACGCGCTTTATCAGGAGGCCCTTTACGACGCTATTCCGGCCGCAAATCGGCAAGGACTTCACCAACGCATCGGCAGCCGGCTTGAAACCGCGTTCAAATCCCGCACTGGCGAAATCGCGTCCACACTAGCTGATCATTTCGAGCGTGCCGCCGATTGGAAACGTGCTGCCGTCCATCGAGGGCTTGCGGGCCTGACTGCGCTGGAACGCGGCGCAATCACCGATGCGGCCGCCCAGTTCCGTCAGGCGCTTGTCTCCTTCGCCGCCTGCGAGCCTGACCCCGAAACGCACACGGCGGAATGCCGCACGCTACTGGGTCTGGGAGCGGCACTTATCGTCGGGGATCACTTCACCACAGACGAACTTCGGGACGTTTACGAACGCGCCGCGACACTTGCAGGCCGAACCAATGACCCGACGACAATTGTGCCCGCACTTGCGGGGCTCTGGAACCACCACCTGACCAAGGCAGACCTTGCAGCCGCCGACGAACTTGCCAAGGGTCTCGATGACCTGGCAGAGGATGCACCAGCGCTCTATGCAATGGTGGCCCACAATGCTGTCGGGCAAACACGGTTCTTCCGTGGTGATCTTGCCGCCTGTCTGCCTCATATCAACGCTGTTTGCAGCGCCTCCGACACGAACCACGGCGCAGAGGCATCGGTTCTGTTCGGCGAAGACCCCGGCATCGTCTGCCGCCAGTATGCCGCTTGCGTTCATCAGTTGCTCGGCCAAAGCGAACATGCCGAACGCCTTTATGCCGAAGGCATGACGGTGACGGACACATTGGAGCAGCCTTTCGGTCGAGCGCAGATGCTTTGGGCAGGAGCTCTGATCGCTCGTGAACGTGAAGACCCGGTGCGTGTGCTGGAACGGGCGACGGCCCTGATCGAAACCTGCGAAGCAGCCGCAATTCCATTCTGGCGCCCCTATGGCGACCTGCTGGCCGGGTGGGCGCAGGTCGTGCTTGGGAACGCTTCCGGCCTTCAGCAAATTCACGAAGGTCTGAACGCACAGGCGGCAATGAACGTGACGCTGACCCGTCCTTACGGATTGGCACTCTACGCAGAAGCGACCAGCCGCTGCGGTAACCCGGTCGAGGGGCTGAAGGCACTTGCGTCGGCGTTCAAGATCATCAGGCGTACTGGCGAACGCTGGCATGAAGCGGAGCTCCACCGCCTGTGGGCCTTGCTCTCGGTTCAGACCGGCCGAACCCGAAATGCTTCTTCTGCACTTCGCCGTGCAATCAGGGTTGCACGAACCCAAAACGCCGTGACTTACGAAAAACGTGCGCAAGACCTTCTGGACCGGATTGCAGGTCAACTGACCTGAGAAGCACTCCGCCAACCCGCGTCCGGATCGGACTTCAGCCCACATCTCCAGCCGTTCAACAGGCTTTTAGGTCACCCCATTCCGTCTTGGAGACACAGTGGCAACATCGGATCCGGAAACGAGGCCTTTAGCCATGCCAATAAATTCCCGAATGCCCTTCATTTCAATGGACCCGTGTGCCCTCATGCAATACCACTCTACTAGGACATTCGGTCGAATTAGATTTTAAACACATACGATTATAGAGACTTACGAGGATGACTGCAGGAACACAAAGCATCGACCGCGCAGCGATGCTGCTCGATCTTGTCGCGGGTGGGCATCCCGACGGTGTTCCCTTCGCGGACATACTCGCAAAGTCCGGCCTGACCCGGCCGACTGCCCGACGAGTGCTGCAAGCGCTTATCGAACATGGCTTCGTCGACCAGGATGCGGAAAACCGCCGCTTTTTCCTCGGCTCCAGAATTTACGAACTGGGTCTGCTGGTCTTCCCAGCCTATGACCTGCAAGATGTTTGCAAGCCGGAACTCGAACGTCTGGTCGAGGTAACGGGCGACACCGTTTTCCTCAATCGTGTCGTCGGTGACAAGATGACCTGCATTGCCCGGGAAAGCGGCGCGTTTCCCGTGAAGGCGTTTGTTCTGGACGTCGGGGTTCATCGCCCGATCGGGCTGGGCGCCGGTGGCATGGCTGTCCTTGCCGCCCTTCCGCCTGCAAAAGCCGAAGCGATCCTAGACAGAAACACCGGCGACCTCAAGGAGTTCTCCGGTGGCGTCACGAAAATCCGTGAAATGGTCGAACTGGCAAGAGAGACCGGCTACATCGACAGGGTGTCGGACGTTGGCGTCAGGACCGTCGCCATGGCAATCCGCGACAGTGCCGGAACACCCTTTGCGTCAATCAGCGTTTCCAGCATCATGGCGCGCATGACCGGCGAGCACCTGCAATCGGTACTCGCCATCATGGGGGAGGAAGTCGCGAAGATCAGCACCAAGCTGTCGAAGATGCGGCCGATAGGAAGAGCCTGATCCGGCCGCGCCTTCCGATTGACCGAGGCTGTTAATCGGCAACGGGATTTTCGGTTTTACGCTTGATCCGCGACCAGAGCAGGTTGAGCAGCGGCAGCACGATGATCAGGATCGTGATGCAGTGGATCGCGATGGCCGTGCTGGATCCGAGAAGATAACCGAAGTCTCCTCCTGAAATCATCAAGGCGCGGCGCAGGTGCTCCTCGAGCATCGGCCCCAGAACGAACCCGATGAGCAGCGGTGCGGGTGAATAGTCGTAAAATCGCAGGATCGCCCCGATAACCCCCATCAACAATACGGCCCAGACGTCGAAAGTCGAATTCGCAACGCCGAAGACGCCTGTGCAGATCAGCGCAATGATCACGGGAAACAGGAACCGTCTCGGCACGGCAACCAGTCGTGCCCAGACACCGATCAGCGGTACGTTCAACACCAGCAGCAACACGTTGCCGATCCAGAAGCTGGCGACCAGGCCCCAGAACAGATCCGGGTGATCGACCACCAGTTGTGGTCCGGGTGCGATGCCATGGATCATCAAGGCACCCAGGATGATCGCCATCGTCGGCGTTCCGGGAATACCGAGCGTCATGGTCGGAATGAAGGCCGTCTGGGCGGCAGCGTTGTTGGCAGCCTCAGGTGCGGCGATCCCGTTGATCCGTCCAGTGCCGAATTCTTCCTTCTTGCCACCCACGGACCGTTCCAGCGAATAGGCCAGGAAAGAGGAAATCGTGGGCCCTGCACCGGGCAAGGGCCCCAGGATGCCACCAACGGAGGCTCCGCGAAGGATCGAGAACTTGATGCTCTTGAGTTTGCCGAAAGCGAGAAACATGGAGCGGGCGGAAATGGCGATCGGTTTCCTGTCACCCTGGTCATCCCTCAGCTTGTTGATGACCTCCGGGATGCCGAACAGCCCCATGGCAACGGCGACGATCGACAGCCCGTCGAGAAGGTTTGCATAGCCCATGTCGAACCGGGCAACGCCGCTGTTGAGATCAAGGCCGATGCTGCCCAGCAGCATGCCGATGAAGACCATTGCAACACCCTTGAGCGCCGAGCCGCCAACCGCAACCGATCCGGCAACGAGCCCCAGCAGCAAGGTCGCGAAATACTCCGCGGGTCCGAAGGAGAGCGAAAACTTCACGATCAACGGCGACAGGAAGACCATGGCCAGAATGCCGAAAGTGCCACCACTCAGCGAGGAGATCTGCGCCGTCAGCAGGGCAAGACCAGCCTCGCCCCTTTTCGCCATCGGGTAACCGTCCAGCGTTGTGATCGCATTGGAAGCAGTGCCCGGCAGATTGAGAAGGATCGATGCGATGGAGCCACCATATTCGGCCCCATAATAGACACCGGCCAGCATGATGACCGCGGTCGTCGGCTCCAGATAGAAGGTGACCGGCAGCAGGATCGAGATCGCCGCGATCGCGCCGATACCTGGAAGAACACCGACGATATTGCCCAGCAGAACACCTGCGAAACAATAAAAGAGATTTACCGGATGCAGTGCGACCGTAAACCCTGAGAGGAAATCCATCATGATCAGAACCCGGGGAAAAGCCTGAGAGGCATGCCGAGGCCCAGAACGAATGTGAGCCACAGGAAGGCAGAAACGCCGATGGAGAGCAGCACCGTTTCCAGCCATTTCATGCGCGGAATGACGAGCGCCAGCACCGAAATCGCACACAAGGTGGTGAGTGCGATGCCGAGCCGTTCGATCAGCAGAGCGTAGAGTGCGATGGAGGCAACGACCCCGCAGAGACCGAGCCAGGGGAATTGCCCTGGAAGGGTGACGTCACGAACGACATTGACGACCGCGATCAGCAATCCGAAGACAATCGTCAAGGCACTCAAGACGACCGGGAACATCCCCGGCCCCATGTTGCGCGGCACGCCCATGTCGAGATCGCGGGAAGCGTAGAGGAAAATTGCACCTACGAGCGCGACCAGCAGCCCGTCCTGTGCCTTGAAGAGAGCCTTCATCCCATCCTCCAGAAAACCGTCAGCTGGCTTTCAAGTGTTTGTGCAGGTTGTTCATCTTGTAACTGTAAGCACTCGGGATCTCTTGCATTTCCATTGCGTATGCAAGCCGGGCACGGTCAGCGAGAGGCTTCAGATGCGACGAAGTCCGATCAAAGATCAAGTCTGCCGCCTCCTGTTTGGTCTGCGCATCCCTGCCTTCACCGATACGAAGGGACAAGTGGACGAACCCGTTGTCCGGGTTCATGTCACCGACCAGGCAATCGTCAATGCGGGTGATGCGGATGCGGATACCCGCGATCGGGAAGATACCGGCTTCCGTCATGGCGGCGTGGACACAGCGACCAAAAGTTTCGACCTCGGTCTGATCTGCAATATTACCGGAATATTCGATCCAGGCGTGCGGCATGGTTCCATCCTTGAAAGGGCGAGCCGAAGCTCGCCCGGTAGGTTCAATTGTTGCGAAATGGAAGTTCAGGGAAAGGTCACTTCGGCTCGATGCCGGCGTCCTTGATTTCTTGGCCCCACAGGTCGACCTCGGAGGCGATGAATTCTGTCGTCGCCGCAGAGTTCAGGCCACGCCGGGACGGCGTTACACCGATGCTTTCGAGTTTCGCCTGCACGTCCGGATTGGCAATGGTCTTGTTGAAGGCATCGCTCAGAACGTCCAGACGCTCCTGGGGGACACCAGCCGGAGCAACGACACTGTACCACCCAACCACGTTGAAACCGTCGAAGCCGAGTTCGTCTGCCGTTGGCGTGTCGGGCAGCGCGGCGTAACGGTCCGTGCTCGTGACGAGGATCGGCTTCAGGGCACCGCTCTCAACATGCGGCAGGACCGAAACAGGACTGCTGATCATCGCATTCACACGGCCGGCCAGGATATCGGAAATTGCATCTCCGGAACCTGAATAGGGTATATTGGTGAAGCTGAGATCTGCCTGCCGGGCCAGCAAGCGCGCCGCCAGAAGCGCCGCGCTGCCTCCGTTTGCCATGGTCAGGTTTTCCGTGGCGGCCGCGGCAAAGCCTTCATAGTCGGAGATTTCGGAATCCCCCGGCACCGTGACCACATAGGGCGACTCGGAGATCACCGCGATCCCCGAGAAGTCTTCTTTCGAGTTGTAGGTCGCCGACTTGAAAAGCGACGGGTTCAGCGCAAGCGTCGCCTGGATACCGAACAGAATGGTATACCCGTCAGCCTCTGCCTGTTTCGCCAGAAGCGTGCCGACCGTTCCGGACGCACCCGGACGGTTTTCGACGACGACAGGCTGCCCCAGGTACTCCTTCATGTTGTCGGCAACAATCCGGGCTGTAGTGTCTGTCCCCCCTCCAGGCGAATACGGCACAATCAGGCGGACCGGCTTCTCCGGAAACGCGTCCTGCGCGATAACCGGAGCCGCCACTGTGAGCGCCAAGGCGCCCGCTGCGATTGACAACAAAGTTCTCTTGGTGAGCATTCTTTCCTCCCTTTGCTCAATTACTTCCGACTTTGGAACAACTCGTCGATCTTTCTTTCGTAGTCGTGGTAGTTCAGGAAGTCGTAGAGTTCCTCGCGCTTCTGCATGATATCCAGCACACCGGTCGCCGATCCGACCTCACGAATATGCTTGTAAACCTTCAGGGCTGCCGCGTTCATTGCGCGATTCGCAGACAAGGGGTAGAGCGCCGCTGAAACACCGACGCTGCGCAGCTCGTCCAGAGTGAAATTCGGCGTCTTGGAAAACTCGGTAATGTTGGCGAGAACCGGATACGGCGTGTCGAGTGCATCGACGAAAGCCTTGTACTGCGACAACTCCGTGCAGGCTTCTGCGAAGATCATGTCGGCGCCTGCCTCGACGTAGGCACAGGCCCGGTCGATCGCACCGTTCAGGCCCTCGATGGCCAGCGCATCCGTGCGGGCAACAATGAAGAACTGATCGTCGGTCTTTGCATCCACGGCTGCCTTGACGCGGTCAACCATCTCCTGCTTGGAAACGATCTCCTTGCCCGGACGGTGACCGCACCGCTTGAGCTGGACCTGATCTTCCATGTGCATGGCACCGGCGCCGTCCTTGATCAGGCCGCGCACAAGGCGCGCAATGGTGAAGGCACCGCCGAAGCCGGTATCGACATCAACCAGGACCGGCAGACTGCTTGCATCCGTAACGCGGCGGAGATCCGTTAGCACGTCGCTCAGGTTCGTGATGCCGAGATCGGGAAGCCCGTAGGATGCGTTCGCGACGCCTGCACCGGCAAGATAAAGAGCCTTGTAACCCACGCGCTCTGCCATCATCGCCGTGTAGGCGTTGATCGACCCCATGACCTGAAGCGGATTTTCTTCCTTCAAGGCCTGCCGGAACCGTGCGCCTGCCGAAAGTGTCGTCATTATGAACCTCTCATTTTTGACTGATCATAATATGATCATTTTTTGAACTCTTTATTTGATAAAGATCATATTATGGCTTTTTTCAAAGTCAATACGTTATTTCCCGATGATTTCGAGCCGCCTCAGCCGCAGAAAACAGCCAAAAACAAAGGCCCGCCGCGCTTTCGCGCAACGGGCCTGCCTGTTCATAATATGGACACACCCGGCTGCAACCGGGAAATGGTCAGGGAAACGCCTGCCTCAATTCCGCAAGACCGCGGGCAAAGACACCAATATCAGCCCCAACGGCCAGAAACTCGACACCCATGAGCGCATAACGATGCGCAAGTTCACGATTGGACGTCAGGATACCGGCAGGCTTTCCCGCGGCCCTGATCCGCGAAAGGGCCTCAACCACGACCGCCTGTACCGGAGCCGCTTCGGGCTTGCCGACATAGCCCATGTCCGCGGCCAGATCCGCTGGCCCGACAAAGACGCCATCGACACCTTCAACCGCCAGTATCTCGTCCAGCGCATCGATGCCCTTGCAGCTTTCGACCTGCACAAGCAGACACACCTGCTTGTTTGCCGTGTGCAGATAGTCGGTGATGCGACCATAGTCCGATGCCCTTGCCAGGGCCGCGCCGACACCGCGCGCGCCCTCCGGCGGATAACGGACCGAACCCACGGCTTCCTGCGCCTCCGCAGCCGTTTCGATCATCGGCACCAGAATTGTCTGCGCCCCTATATCCAGCATCTGCTTGATCAGGGCACAGTCATTCTCACGGACGCGAACCACCGGATGGCTGCTGCCGGAGAGAACCCGTAGCTGCGCCATGATTTCGGCAAGCCCGTTCGGTCCGTGTTCGGCATCGATGACGAGCCAGTCGAACCCGGCTCCGGCGCAAATTTCCGCGGCGCCGGGATGTGCCAGCGCCATCCAAAGGCCAATCTGGGTCTCCGGCTTTGCAAGCCGCGCCTTGAAGAGGTTTTTCGCTAAGGTCATGACGATCACGCAAATCTGGTGGAGACCGCACCGAACGGTCCGAAGTCGGCCCGGATCGCCGTGCCGGGTGGACATTCGATGGGGCCGATAAACGATCCCGTCAGGACGATCTGGCCGGGTTCGATGCGGTGGCCGTAGCTGGCCATCCGCCGGGCAAGCCAGACGAGCCCCATCACTGGGTCGTTCAAGACAGCTGCACCAAGACCGGTGGCTGTGACCTCACCATCCTGTTCGACGATAGCCCCAACCCAGCGAAGATCCACTTCGCCGGGGTCATGCCGTTGGGCTCCCAGAACCACGCCCGCATTGGCGGCATTGTCCGCCACGGTGTCGAAGATGCGCCGGCGCGTTCCCGTCTCCGGATCAGCACGCAAGATGCGGGTGTCCAGGATTTCAAGCGCGGGACTGACATAATCCGTCGCCGCAATCACATCTTCACGGGAGACGTTGCCATCGATCGGCGCCTTCATCACAAACGCTATCTCGGCTTCCACGCGCGGTTCGATAAATCGGCCGCGTGGCACCTGCCCGCCATCCGGGAACAGCATGTCGTCATAAAGCACGCCCGAATCCGGCGTATCAATACCGAGTGCGTTCTGCATGACCTTTGATGTCAGGCCGATTTTCCACCCCAGGATCCGCCGCCCGGCAGCCAGTTTGGTCGCAAGCTGCGCCCCCTGTATGGCATAGGCGTCATCCAGCGAGATGTCCGGGTAACGCACGCTGAGAAGACCAGTCTGTTGTCGGGTCGCTTCCGCTTTCAGAAGTTCGGCCGCCACGTCCTGCACCTGTGCGGCACTCAGCATTTTTCGTCCTCGATGCCGTTCCGCAGGATACCGATGCCTTCGGCTTCGACTTCCACAATGTCACCCGGCTTTAACCAGCAAGGGGGCTCCATCCTTGCGCCGGCACCTGTCGGAGTGCCACAGACCAGAATGTCGCCAGGCATCAGCTGCGCAAATGTCGAGACGTAATTGACGATATAGGGGAAGTCGAAAATCATTCTCGACGTCCGGTCCTGCTGGCGAACCTCACCGTTCACGCGGGTTACAAGAGCAACATCCTGCAATTGGGCCGGGGAATGCAGCGGGACAAGAGCCGGGCCGATGCTGCCGGTCCTTTCCCAGTTCTTGCCCTGCGTCACGTTGAATTTCGCATGGCGCGTCCAGTCGCGGATCGTTCCCTCGTTGCAAAGGGTAATCGCGGCAATATGGTCGAATGCCGTCTCGCGCGGAATGCGACGGCCGGCTTTTCCGATGACGATCGCAATCTCGCCTTCATAGTCCAGCTGATCGCTTTCCGGTGGCCGGATCAGTGGCTGGCCATGACCGGTGAAGCCGCTCGCAAACCGCGGAAAAAGAGAGGGCCGCATCTGTTGTGCCTGGCCGTCCTTGTACTCTGCGTTCCTGTCCGGGTAGTTCACCCCGACGCAGATGATCTTCTGCGGAGCAGAAATCGGGATCTGGAAGGCGACATCTGCCGCCCGATAGCTCACCGGACGCCCCTCGCCGGCCTTGACCAGTTCCAGCAGGGCGCCGGCGGCAACAACGTCCAGAAGATTACTGAACCGGGCTTCCAGATTGTCGGTCACGTCCACCAGATCATCGCCTGTCAGGACGCCATAACGCAGGGCGCCTTCTGCCCGAAACGCTGCAATGGCTGGCTCATATGCCGTCATGTCAATTTCCTTCATCGATTCCGCCCACACACAGGTATTTGGCTTCCAGGTATTCATCCAGGCCGAGGCGGGATCCCTCCCGTCCCAGGCCGGATTGCTTGATGCCGCCGAACGGTGCTTCGGCAGTGGAGATCAGGCCCGTGTTTATGCCGACCATGCCGTACTCGAGACGCTCGCCGACCCGCCAACTGCGCGCGAGGTCGCGTGTAAAGAAGTAGGCTGCGAGCCCGTATTCGCTGTCGTTGGCAAGCGCGATCACTTCTTCTTCCGTGTCGAAACGGAAGACTGGCGCCACAGGCCCGAAGGTCTCTTCACGTGCGATGCGCATCTCATGGCGCACACCCGTCAGAACGGTCGGCTGAAAAAAGGTGCCACCAAGGGAATGATGCGTTCCACCCAGTTCAATCCTGGCACCATTGGCAATGGCATCCGAGATATGCGCCTGGACCTTGTCTATGGCTGAAACGTCAATCAGCGGACCAAGGTCCGTATCACCAGCCTGCCCATCACCGACCTTCATGGTCCGCATCCGTTTCACCAGAGCGGCAACGAACGCGTCGTGAACACCCGACTGCACATAGATGCGATTGGCGCAAACGCAGGTCTGGCCGCTGTTGCGGAATTTGGCGACCACAGCCCCTTCGACGGCGGCTTCCACATCGGCATCATCGAAGACGATGAAAGGCGCATTGCCGCCGAGTTCCAGCGAGATCTTCTTGACGGTGTCGGCGCACTGCCGCATCAGCAACTTGCCGACGTCCGTTGAGCCGGTAAAGGACAGCTTGCGCACGAAGGGACTGGAGGTCATCGCTGCGCCAATCCTGCGCGCGTCCCCCGTGATAACCGTGAAGAGACCAGGCGGAACACCTGCACGCTCGGCGAGCGTCGCCAGCGCAAGGGCTGAAAAAGGCGTTTGCTCGGCGGGCTTGACGATAATTGCGCACCCGGCAGCCAATGCCGGTGCAACCTTTCTTGTGATCATTGCATTCGGAAAGTTCCAGGGGGTGATCGCCGCAACCACACCAACAGGCTGCCTGATCACCAGGAGGCGCTTGTCCCGGGACGTCGCAGGTATCGTCTCGCCGTATTTGCGGCGCGCTTCCTCGGCATACCATTCGACATAGGAGGCACCGTAGAGAACTTCCCCTTTCGCCTCTTTCAATGGCTTGCCCTGTTCCAGGGTGATGATGCGCGCCAGATCGTCAGCGTTCTCGACAATCAACGCAAACCAGCGCTGAAGCACCTCGGCCCGTGCCTTCGCAGGCTGTGCGGCCCAATCGGCCTGTGCCTCTCTGGCATGTCTGATGGCCAACCCTGTCTCAGTACCCCCAAGGTTGGGAACATTGCCGAGGCAAGCGCTGGTCGCCGGGTTCGTGACGGTAAGGCTCTCAACACCCGCTTCGTAGATGCCTTCACCAATACGGACGCTTTCGCAGAGAAGGCTCCTGTCTTTTAACACTGATGCATCTCCCCCTGCCCGGACACTCAATTCAAAAAGTTCATATTATGGATATATATTCAAAAAATCTAATAATCACAATCACATTATGAGCTAATTTGTTCAAGGGACGCTTGACTACAGTGTTTTTGGGAAGCCTTGTCGCCGAGAGCAGAAGCTGCGGCTGCCCAACCGCGGCTCGAACCGGCGTTTGAAAGAAGCAGGACGATCCAGCCACCATCGGGTTGCCGGATCGGTCACTTTCGTAAGTATCTGAAAAGACGAATGAATGAGTGCCACTAGCCAGGCACTGAACGTTTACGCGGCTGTACGGTCCGGCAACGAAGGCGAAAGAACCGAAGGAACATCAACGATCTGGCTCAGCGACCACATTCTGAACCCGTCGAGCGGGCACACCAAATGGAAGGAGCCAACAGTGAAATGCGGGCTCAAGCAAACCAGGCTCGCGATCAGGGCACCTCGATCGTCCAAACTGAAGCTAACAGCCGCTGTCACGAGTGTCGCCCCAAGGGAACGATGTGCCCTTGTTGTTGGTCTTTTTGGGTGACTGTTCTTCACCCCAGGGCCGGATGACAGCGCACTTGAGGCTGCTGAGCAAAAATCGCCCTGCCAGCAGAAGTCAGGCGCTCTCTAATGGTCGGGTTCTATCCGAAGGACGCTGTTTCGGCATTTCAGGCTGACCGGAAGAACTGTTTCCCTTGGAACCTTGCCATCACAGCCGTCAATCATCTGAACCAGCAGCCTGGCAGCGGTGGCCCCTGCATCAAACTGTTCTATGCGCACTGTTGTGAGGCCAGGCGGAATGAGATCCAGGAACGGCATGTCATTGAAACCGGTGATGGAAATCTTGTCGGGGCACGGATGCCCGTTTCTGGCACAATAATCCATGGCCCCGAGGGCCAGCCTGTCATTGGCGCACAGAATTGCGGTTGTCTCCGGTGACCGGCTCAATATCTCTTTCGCACAACGGCGGCCTTCCTCCTCCTCGAAACGGCAGGCTTCCTCGATGACAAGTGCATCGGCTGAAAGTCCGTAGTCCCGGGCAACCGAGCAGAACGCTTCACGACGCAGCAGTCCGGTCGACAAGTCCCGAGGTCCGGCAAGATGCGCAATTCGCCTGTGACCATGATCATGAAGATGATCAAAAATCATGCGGATCCCGGCTTCCTCGTCGTTGATCACATAAGGGATCTCGGCTTCTTCGACCTTTCGATTCAGCGTGACAACCGGAAGACCCTGGCGCGCCGCTTCCACGATATTGGGATCGCTGCGCAACACAGCCGTATGGATGATGCCATCCACGCCGCGCTCCTGGAGCGTCTCGGTCAATCGGCGCTCCCGGTCACTGTCACCATCGGTGTTGACGATGATGGAAGCATAACCCAGCGGCTCCATCACACTTTCGATGCCGCGAACGATCGGCGGGAAAATCATGTTGGTGATATCCGGGATCATCACCCCGACCGTCATCGACTTCTGCTTGCGCAAACTGAAGGCAATCCGGTTGGGCCGATACCCCAGCCTGTCGGCCGCTTGACGGATCTTCACGACAATTTCTTCGGTCAGCGAGCTGCGCTTTTGCGGATCAAGCGCACGGGAAACCGTGGAAACATGAACACCTGTTTCCCGGGCTATATCCTTCAGTGTCGGCCGTCGGCTCATCTTTGCGTCCTCCCACCCTCCATATAGCCGGATGGAGCCCTCTTCGCAATCGATTGCATAAAACTGTTGACACCTCGTTTGTGATCGTGTTACCGATTATGCAATCGATTGCAGAGATTTGGATTTCGCGTTCTGCGACTTGCCTGAAATGGGCACTGCACCGGTACGTGCGGTTCATTCATTGTGGCGAGGGCAAACCCGAAGAGGGTTGGACGAGCGAAAAATCTGTGCTTCGATTTGGGACTGTCAGCCTTGGGAGAGGCGTCGGCCCAACGCTCTGAAACACGACACGTGTTTCGGGCGCTATCGATGATTTGGAAGGGAGTCAGACTATTCCTGTCCGGCACATCCGGATCAGAGCGTGACGATTTTCGTCGCGTATATTATTGCGAATATCTGTGCAATCGATTGCACGATTAAGTTCGATTGCTGAAATGCATGAGGTGATGTGAAGGCCGCCCCGATCTCGAGCGTGAGCAAGGGGCACGACGAATGGCTACGGTATGGTGCAAGGGCTTGGGAGGGCTCCACCGCAGATCTACCGAAAAGGATCTGATCTCATCTTCAGGGAGGAAAAAGATGAAACGCATTAATTGGACGGTGGCAGCTCTTGTGTCTGCCAGCATGCTTGCATCTGGCTATACCGGAATGGCTCAGGCGGCTGATCCGCTCAAGATCGGTGCCAGCCTGCCCTTGACCGGTGGTTTTTCGATTGCCGGACAAAAACACCAGCAAGGCTATGAACTGTGTGTCGATCTCATTAACGAGCGCGGCGGCATCATGGGGCGCCAGGTCGAGCTGCTTGTTTCCGATAACAGATCCGACCCGGCAACTGCCATCAACCAGTACGAACGCTTCATCAATGTCGACGGCGTGGAGGCGGTATACGGAACCTTCTCCTCGCGTCTGTCCTTCCCTGTCGCCAGCATTCTGGCAAAGAACAACATGGTTCACCCGTTGCCGGCCGGTGGCGCCCTGCGCATCTATACGCAGGGTCACAAGAACATCTTCTATTTCCAGCCGAATGCCGCCGAATATGTCGGCGCTTCCCTCGCAGGCATCATCAAGGACCTGATCCCCGAGGGTGAAACACCCAAGACTGCGGCCGTGATATCCGCGGACGACTTCTTCGCAAACGGTGTCTGGTCGGGCCTGATGGGCGAGAAGGTCATGGACCCGGCGGACGGTTCACTGGTGCGCGACCTCGCACCGGGATACCTTGCTGAAAACAACATCGAAGTCGTCTTTTCCGAGCGTTGGCCGGAAGAAGGTTTCAGCGACTGGCTCAACCTTGCCAATCAGGTGAAACGCTCCGGAGCGGAACTGATCATCGGACTGACTGCTTCCGCGGAAGAGGCGGTCCAGCTGACACGCGCACTCAAGACAGTCCGGGCGGAGCCGAAACTCGTCTATTTCAGCCAGGGAACACAGGCTGAATACCTGGAAGGCACCGGCTCAAGTGCAGAAGGCGTTCTGGTTCATACCTCCTGGCACAAGGATGCACCATTTCAGTCGACACTGGCCGGCGAACCGTTTTCCAACAGCGACTTCGTCGCCTCCTATCAGGAAAAATTCGGGGCGGTTCCCGATGAGGACGCTGCCATTCCATTCGCTGTCTGCCAGGGCATCGAGCAGGCAATTCTCGGTGCCGGTTCAACCGACAATGAAGCCATGGGCAAATGGTTGTCGGAACGCACCAGGGACGAGCCGGTTCGCACGATCCTCGGTCGGTTCAACTGGGATGAACTGGGGCTGCCTGCAGACAAGCCGTTCCTGATGACCCAGTGGAACGATGGCGAACTGCAGTTTGTCTATCCGACGGACGAGTTTGAAGGCGTCAGCGCCCTCACCTACCCGAAGGGTTCGTTCTGACGGATCGAACCGGTCCCGGGCGCGTGGCGCCCGGGAAGCTCTCCTGACATTCCAAGCGCAAAGCGAGTTCCCATGCTCGAAATAGATAACCTGTCCAAGCATTTTGGCGGGATCCGCGCAGTCGACGGCTGTTCGTTCACCGTTCCCAAAGGCAGCATCACGGCCCTGATCGGCCCGAATGGCGCGGGCAAGACCACCGCCTTCAACTGCATAAGCCGGACAACCGAACCCTCGGCCGGCAAGGTTCTTCTTGAGGGCCAACGCATCGAACATCTGCGGCCGCACAAGATCACCCGCATGGGCCTGAGCCGCACGTTCCAGATCAGCCGAAACCTGGCGGACATGACGGTTCTGGAAAACGTCATCTGCCAATCCAGGATCGGCGGCTGGCGGGATCTTTTCAAACCTGCTCTTGGTGCGGAAGAAGTCGAAAAGGCGATGGAAATCCTCGATTTCCTCGGCATTACGCGGATCGCCTACGAGGACGGATCCAACCTGTCCTACGGCCAGAAGAAACTGATGGATCTGGCAGCGCTCCTGATGAGCGATCCCAAGATCATTCTGCTCGATGAACCTGCCGGCGGGGTCAACCCGACGCTGCTTGAGGAAATCATCGGCCACATTCAAAAGCTGAACGAACAGGGACTGACCGTGCTGATCGTGGAGCACAACATGGACCTCATCATGCGCCTGTCCCACAAGATCGTGGTGATGGCACAGGGCAAGGTCATTGCTGATGGCAAGCCCGAAGAAGTTCGCGAAAATCCTGCTGTTCTCGACGCCTATCTTGGTGGCGTCCTGGAGGAGGCTGCGTGATGAGCGAACTTCTCCACGTTTCCAATGTGACTGCCGGATACGGCGACGGCCCGGCAATTCTGGACGGAGCCGAGCTACGTGTCGAACCCGGCAAGGTCCACTGCATCATCGGTCCGAACGGCGCCGGCAAGTCCACCTTGCTGAAGGCCATCTGCGGCATGCTCAAGGTGCGCAACGGCGACGTTCTCTACAAGGGTGAAAGCCTCAAGGGTTTACGTCCGGACCAGGTGCTTCGAAAGGGAATTTGTTTCGTTCCCCAGGAGCGCGCGCTGTTCCCGAAAATGACCGTGCGGGAAAACATGCGCATGGGCGGCTTTTCCATGAGCGACAAATCCGGCCTGGAAAAACGCATCGACGAGATCGAGGAGCTCTTTCCGATCCTGAAGGAGCGCCGCGACCAGCACGCAGGCACGATGTCGGGAGGTCAGCAACAGACCCTTGCCATGGCCCGTACCATGATCCTGAAGCCGGACATTGTCATGCTGGATGAACCGTCGCTCGGACTGGCGCCAAAGATCGTCCAGGAAATGTTTTCAATCATGAAGATGATGGCCGCAGAAGGCATCACGATCCTTCTTGTTGAGCAGAACGCCTTGATGGGACTGAAGAATTCCGACCAGGGCGTCGTTCTGGACCTGGGACGCACCCTGTTTTCCGGTCCTGCGGACGACGTCCTGCGCGACCCGCGGATACAGGACCTTTATCTCGGCGGCAAGAAGGCAGCCTGAGGAGGGCAATCATGGCTGATATTATTCAAACTCTTATTCTGGGCCTTGCTCTTGGTGGTGTGTTCGCCCTCATGGGATCCGGGCTCAGTCTCGTATTCGGTGTCATGCGCATCGTAAACCTGGCGCATCCGGTGCTGATCATCGCCGGCGCCTACGTCGCCTACTGGGGTTTCCGGCTCTACGGCATCGACCCCTTGATGATGCTGCCCGTGGCGATCGTCATTCTGGCCGCCATAGGTGTGGTGCTTTACAAGCTGGTTTTCGAACGGGAAGCACGCTCGGCCAAATATTCGGAAATGACGGTCCTGCTCACCTTCGCAATCGCCATGATTGTCGAAGGGGCACTGGGAGGGTTCTTCTCGAACACCCAGCGTGTGACGTCTCCGGACTACGCGACCGATGCGATCTTTATCGGTGATGTCTTCATTCCGACCGGCCAGCTTTATGCAGGCATTCTGTCGCTGATCATCATTTCCGTGCTGGCGCTTTTCCTGAAGTATTCCAGTTTCGGCTACGCCATCCGCGCAACCACCCAGAACCGCGAAGCGGCTGAACTGCTGGGGGTGAATGTCAACCGCGTTGCCCTGGTCAGCTTCGCAATCGGCATCGGTCTCGCCGGCGCTGCTGGCTGCCTTGTCTCCTTCGTCTTCTCGTTCTTTCCGGCAAAACACTGGGAGTGGATCGCGGTCCTCATGTCCCTGGTGGTTCTCGGCGGCATGGGCTCGCTGCTCGGCACGGTCGTCGCATCTTTCCTGTTGAGCGTGATTGCCGCCTTCGTCGGCACCTATGTCGGAGCGACATGGTCGACCATGACCTTCTTTCTCGCCCTGTTTCTCATCCTTCTCGTTCGGCCCCAGGGGCTGTTCGGTGAAAAACCGGAGCTTGCATAATGTCCCTTGCTTTCAACGAGACGTCCAACGTTCTGCAGGCCCGGGCCGAGCACAACGAAAAGCTTGCACGGCGCGCCGACAGGACACGGGCAACCTGGTTTCCGATCGTCCTTCTGGCCCTCTTGCTGGCGGTTCCGGCACTGCAATTTGTCGGCAACTTCAACTATGTGATCCACCTCATCCTGTTCACGGCCTGCTATGCGGTCATGGCATCGGGCTGGAACATTCTTGGCGGTTTCACGGGTTACATCTCGCTGGGACACAACGTCTTCTTCTGCATTGGCGGCTACTTTGCCGGAATGCTGCTGGCACGCTTCGGCATCTCGACGCTTTTGACGGCACCTCTGGCAGGCCTCGTTTGCGCTGCTGTCGGCTATCTGATCGGTCGCATCACGCTCAAAACGCGCGGCCCGAGCTTCATCATTTCCTCGCTGGCGCTGGTGATGATTGCCCGCATCCTGTTTGACAACTGGCACTTTGTCGGCGGTGCCAATGGCGTCGCCTTGCCTGCCAACGACCTCAGTGTGGAATGGGCCAAGCTGCCGTATTACTACGCCTTCGTCGTTCTGGCGGCGCTGACCGTCTTCATCAGCTACAAGATCAAGCACTCGAAATTCGGGCTCGGGCTGCGCGCCATTTCGAAGGACGAGATCAAGGCCGAGAGCGCAGGGATCGATACACGCACCTACAAGACGCTCGCCTTCGCCATCTCGGCAGCCTTTGTCGGCATGGCAGGCGCTATCTGGGGTGAATATCTCACCTACATCCGTCCGAACATCTTCCTGATCATTCTTGTCAGCGTGAACATGGTTCTGATGTGCATTCTCGGCGGCAAGGGCACGATCGCGGGCCCGGTCATCGGTGCAATCCTGATTGTCGCCTTCAACGAAATCTTCGTCGCAACTCTTGGCTCTTCGGAATTCAACATCCTGGCAACCGGCCTGATCATGGCGCTGGCGCTGATGTTCTTTCCCCTCGGCATCGTTGGAACCCTGGCAGCGAAACACCGCCTGCCCCGCTTCCTGAACTGGGACTGAGAGAAAGGGCTCAACCGATGGGTTTCGTACTTTACAACGCGCCTCAATCCACCTGCTCGCAGCGTGTGCGGTTCTCCCTTCACGCAAAGGGACAGGCATTTGAAGAAAGAAAGCTGGACCTCTTCAGTGGCGACCAGCTCAAGCCGGATTATCTGGCGATCAACCCCAACGGCGTGGTTCCGACCCTCGTGCATGACGGGATCCCCGTGACCGATAGCGCCGTCATCATGGAGTATCTGGAAGACATATTGCCGGACACCTCCCCGATGCGGCCGTCTGCTCCTCATGAGAGTGCAAGGATGCGGGCGATGTTGCGCTTCATCGATGAAGTGCCGACACCGGCGATCCGTGTACCATCCTATAATCTTGCCTTCCTGCCGCATTTTCAGGCCATGAGCGCAGAGGAATTTCAGGCGCTTTGCGACAGCAAGCCCTTGCGCCGCGAGTTTCTCATGAAAATGGGCCGCACCGGTTTTCCGAAGGCTGACATGGACGAGGCGCAGGGACGCCTGAACCGGGGCGTGGACCGGATGAACCAGTGGCTTCAGGAAGGAGGTGGCCCCTGGATCATGGGACAGACCCTCACCTATGCCGATATCGCCATCATGCCGGTCATTGTGCGCATGGACGACATCAACCTGGGCGATGCCTGGGCAGACAAGCCCATGATCTCGGCATGGCTGGATAACATTCGCAAGGAGCCCGCCTTCAGGGCCACCTACTACCACGGCTCCTTGCTCACCGAAAAATACCCGCACCTGAAAGCAGCCAGGGTCGACCAGGCCTTACATGCAACAGCGGCGTCCGCCTGAGGGAACGTCATGGACAGCTACGTTACGACTACAAGACTGATCAGCAAGGAAGAGGATGTCACCCCTGCCGTCCTGGCGGCAATGGAGGCGACATCGGATCCGCGTTTCAAGGAAATCATCACCTCTCTCGTCCGGCACCTGCATGCCTTTCTGCGGGAGGTTCGCCCGACCGAAGCCGAATATGAAAAAGGCCTGCAGATCCTCAATGCCATAGGCCAGCAGACCGACAACGCTCACAACGAGGCGGTTCTCATCTGCGACGTTCTCGGCGCCTCGACACTCATCGATCTCATCAACAATGACGGCATGCAGGGCGAGACGATGTCAGCCTTGCTTGGCCCCTTCTATCGGGGATCTGCACCTGACTGCGAGTTTGGCGACACCATCGCACGGTCCACCACGTCGGGAGACCCGCTGGTTCTGAAGGGCCGTGTACTGGACGTGAATGGTGAACCCATTGCCGGGGCAACGCTTGATGTCTGGCAGGCATCCCCGGATGGACTTTACGAGAACCAGGACAAGGACCAGGCCGACTTCAATCTGCGTGGCAAATTTGTTTCGGACGAAAACGGCAACTACCTCATCCGCACGGTGAAACCGGCCGGTTACCCGGTCCCCGTTCACACCACCACGGGAGACCTGTTGAGGGCACAGAAACGGACACCCATGCGTCCGGCGCATGTCCATTTCATAGTGTCCGCTCCTGAACACAAGACACTCATCACCCAGATTTTCGCCGATACGGACGAAGCGATGGTGAACGACGTTGTGTTCGGTGCGAAGGAACAGATCGCGGGTGATCTGGAACTCCGGGAAACACCTTCAGCCGAATACCCCGACGTTGCCGCTCCCTTCTACACCTGCACCTACGACTTCATCCTGAAGCCAGGCGAACCCCGTTTCCCCGAACCGCCGATCAAGGGGAAAGTGTCTTGAGCCAGTCATTGAAAGGGAAAGTCGCCGTTGTCATTGGCGGCTCCGGCGGAATAGGCGCAGCATCTGCCAAACTGTTCGCAGAGGCGGGCGCGCGCGTCGTCGTCGGATATCGCTCCAGCGAAGACAAGGCGCAGGCAGTCGTCACGGCACTCGAAGGCGACGGCCATCTTGCGCTGAAAGTCGATGTCATCGACACGCCAAGCATTGAGGCCTTCAAGGAGGAAATCGCGAGCAGAGTTGGGCGGGTCGACATTCTCGTGAATTCGGCGGGTACCACGACGCCGGTCGCTCACAAGGATCTGGATGGACTGACGGACACCATCATCGATGAGGTTTTCGCCTCCAATTTCCGGGGGGTGTTCGCGTCCATTCGCGCCTTCGCCTCCCTGCTCAAGGCGAGCGGCGATGGTGTCGTCATTAACGTGTCCTCGATCGCGGCCTTCAAGGGCTTCGGTTCTTCCATCGCCTACTGCGGCGCAAAGGCGGCACTCGATTCGATGACCCATACGCTTGGCCTGGCACTTGGACCGGAAGTCCGGATCCTCTCCGTGTCTCCAGGAATGGTTGCGACGGATTTTGTTCCAGGCAGAACACGGGAACAGGTCGAAAAGGCAGGTGCAGCGACCCCATTGCAAAAGGTTGTCGAAGCCGAGGATGTCGGCAAGGCGATCTTTGCGTCCGTTGCCTACCTCACCCACTCCACGGGTACGCGCATCGTTGTCGATGCCGGGCGGGGGCTTTGAACCATGGTGCATAAAACCATCATCACCTGCGCCGTGACAGGAAACCTGACCACCCGCGACCAGCACCCTGACCTGCCGGCAACGCCTCAGGAGATTGCCGATGCGTGCCTTGAGGCTGCCGAAGCCGGCGCCGCAATTGCCCACATTCACGTGCGGGATCCGGAGACGGCCAAGCCATCGATGGAGATCGGCCTGTACGAAGACGTTGTCAGGCTGATCAGGCAGAAGAACACTGATCTGATCCTCAACCTGACGACAGGTCCAGGCGGCCGTTTCGTCCCCTCCGATGACGACCCTTCAGTCGCCGGCCCGGGCACGACGATCCTGCCCCCTGAAAAACGAGTGGAACATATCGCAAGGATCCGTCCTGACATCTGCACACTGGATTTCAACACGATGAATTCAGGTGCGCAGGTGGTGATCAACACACCTCGGAATGTGCGCGTGATGGCTGAAGTCATCCGCGACAGCGGAGTGAAACCGGAACTGGAACTGTTCGACACCGGCGACATTGTCATGGCCAATGATTTTCTGAGTGCCGGACATATCGAAGGTCCCGCCATGTGTTCGCTTGTAACGGGCGTAAAATATGGCCTGCCTTCAACTCCGGATGCCATGTCCATGGCATCCCGAATGTTGCAGCCAGGCACGGTGTGGACCGGCTTCGGTGTCGGCCGATGGGCTTTTCCGATGCTGGTGCAAGCCTGGCTGCTGGGTGGCCACGTGCGCATCGGCATGGAGGACACCGTCTATATCGGCAAGGGCAAACTGACAAAGGGCAATGGCGAACTGACCGCAAGAGCCCGTGACTTCATCGAAAAACTGGGAGGCGAAATCGCCACTGCAGGCGAAGCCAGGCAAATGCTTGGCCTCCAGCAGTAAGCGCGCCGCAACAAAGTGAAAAGGACGGGGACAAGAGCCATGAACGTTCAAAGTAAGACAGTCACCGGCAAGGCCCTTTGGGTGACGGAAAAGTCGCCGGATCTGGACAATCTTCTGATCGACGTGATCGAACCGGCAGTACCGCAGCACGGGCCGGGTCAGGTCCTGGTTGAAATCAGGGCAGCAGGTGTAAATCCTTCAGACGTGAAGGCGTCTCTCGGCCATATGCCCCATGCGGTTTGGCCAAGAGTTCCCGGTCGTGATTTTGCAGGCGTTGTTGTTGATGGACCGGCGCATCTGATCGGCAAGGAGATCTGGGGAGGAGGCGGAGAACTCGGCATCACTCAAAACGGTTCTCACGCCAAGTATATGGCCTTGCCACAGGCCGCCGTCCGCGAAAAACCGGGCAACTTCAGCATGGAAGAAGCCGGTTCGATCGGCGTTCCCTTCATAACCGCCTTTGAAGGTCTGCGGGAAGCTGGCGGCGTCCAGCCATGGGACAATGTCCTGGTTTGTGGGGCCAATGGCAAGGTCGGACAGGCTGCAATCCAGCTTGCGACGATGGCAGGCGCAACAGTGTTCGGTGTCGAATACAAGCCCATGGAATTTCTCGGCCATAGTGCGCAACCCATCGAAATGTTCGACAGCTCTTCTCAGGACGTCGCTGAACTGGTTCGCGAAAAGACCGGGGGGCGGGGCGCTGATATCGTCTTCAACACCGTCGGAAGCCCCTATTTCGAAATGGCCAACAAGGCGCTTGCAAAACAGGGGCGTCAGGTCTTCATCTCCACGTTCGACAGGGCAGTAGACTTCGACATCTTCACGTTTTTCCGCGGGCGTCACAAGTTCATCGGCATCGATACATTGGCGCTCGACAGTGTGTATGGCGCGAAGATCTTCGACGTGCTCAAGCCGAAGTTCGAGGCCGGTGTGCTGAAGCCCTTCCCGATCAATCCGGAAACTGTCTACGGATTTGACGACGCTGCCAAGGCCTACGCTTCAGTTCTGCGGGCAACGCCTGAGCGGGTTATCCTCAAGCCTTAGAAGGAAACGCACATGCAGGTAACCCGCATTGACAGCGCCCAGCAATATGAGGCGCCGGAACACGACGCGATGGCGTGCCTTCGTCTTCAGGGAAAGGAGGTAACGTCAACGCGCTCTATGTGGGTGGGCCTGTCCCATCTTCTTCCTGGCGGCCACACATCTCTCAAAGCGTCCCCACAAGAGAAGATCTATGTGGTCATTTCCGGCCAGGTCACCATCACCAATGGAAATGAAGTGGTGACCCTTGGACCATTGGATTCCTGCGTCCTGTCTCCAAATGAACCAAGAGCTCTCGAAAACAGGACAAACCAACCGGCCAGCATCCTTCTGGCGATGGAGGAAACAGCCCAGAGTCGCTAGAAGGTTTTTGGTTTATCCGGTCGTGGCTCTTGTTTCGGTGACCTGTCAGGTTGGTGTCTGTGTGAACAGGCTTTTGTTTGGGCCTGTCGCCGGCTTTGAGAGTATTCTGCCCCGCTGCGTCGTTCTTCCGCCCTGCCCCCGTCATACATAACAAAAAAGGCCGCCCTTATGGACGGCCTTTTGTTTATTTTGTTTCGGTATTTGGCTTTGCGAGTTTTTGTGCCGGTGCGTCGGGCATAGCGCTTTTTGTGGGAGCGCTGGTGAGTTTAAAATCAGTATCCGTTAGCAACAAAAAACCCCGCCAGGATATCT